>VTLG01011178.1_pt1 | contig 33107 bp, 43 predicted proteins | sample 4694571 | NCBI WGS metagenome assembly VTLG01 (sample SAMN12604809, study PRJNA352737) | marine metagenome | biome: ENVO:00000447; feature: ENVO:00000209|ENVO:00000569|ENVO:01000036; material: ENVO:00002151; isolation source: viral sequences binned using virsorter ...
GTCATAAGTTCTCTCATATCATTTAAGAACTCTTGTAGATATCCTTGTCGTAGTACATATATATTCCTTTTATCATCATTTAAACGAACTTCATACTCATAATTATTAATACCAACAACTGGATTTAAATTTATTTCTGGTGCGCCTGGTTTTGGTATTGTAAAATTACTATCTACAACTTTACCCTTTGGAAGAATTAAACGATCATTAGAATCTTTAACTTCGGTAGTTTCATAGAATCTAGGAGAATTTAAAGAATCTCCATATTTGTTGAGTGCATAATTATAAAGTTCTTTATTACTGATAGGCCATTCATTTCTAACATTAATAATACCAGCAGTAAGTAATACTACCCAATCAAGTTGAGAACTTCCATATAGATCTTCTGCTACTGTATCAGGTCTTGCTCCTTCTGGAATCTGATACTTGTTAAACATTGTAAAAACACTTTGTAAGTCATCTCTTAGTTTGACTCTACGAAAAAGGTTCTTAACTTCAAGATAATCTAATGAGGAATTCTTATCAGAAAGAAATGATGGATAGCTTAAATTTGGTAGTTCTCTGAAATATCCCATTAGTAACCTACTCCTTGTGTACCTGGTCCTTGCTCATAATCAAGATCATATATTGGTTCAGTTTCTTTGAACGATAGATCTAATACTATAGAGGTTGGTGTTCCATCATCATATGTTGTATATACTCCATCAGCAGTATAAGATGTATCAACATTAGTGAGAAAACATTCTTTAAATTTGTTGAGGAATGGATGATTTCTATTTCCACTCTTATACTGGATTTTAAATACGTTTGGTGTTTTAAGGAAATAAGTTCCACTTCCTGTAAAATTATTAGCAGAACCTCTTACTTTTGGTGCCATATTTGATTTAAATGCTCTTATAATTAATTTTACTTGTTGTGCTTCTAATTCATTCCTTGGGGTAAATTTAAATGAGAATCTAAAATTTCTTATAGTTGGACCTGTGAATAATAATTCCATATGAGGGTTTAATACCTCACCGTTTGCTCTTGCAAGAAGTGATGCAGGAGTTACATTAGCATCAAAAAGCTTCATTGCATTTCCTACAAATTGCTTCCTTAATCTATTTTTTATAAAATCAACATTACCTGCACCTTCAATAACTTCACCCATTGCTTTTACACCAGATCCTTTGATAGCTTTTATTATGTCCTCTTGGGTTTTTCCTGTCCAATCTGTCTCCATAACATCTTCAAGAAGTGCTGCACCTGTTGCTGCTAATCCATTTATTTGACTATCACCGTAAGTAGCACTGTTTGTATCTTTTATATTTGATGGAATGGGTAATAAAATAGTTCCTGCATTTATCAATGGTCTAGTTGATAAATGTGCAGTAGAATTAGAAGATCCACGACTAGTTGAAGTTACATATCTTTTACTACTACCAGGTGTGTTTATATAACGGTCTCCAACAGGTTCATAATTACCAATATCAATTTGTAAGTAGTCAGTTGATGATGTTAATGCTTGAAGTGGATATCTTAGAATACCATCTTGTATTGTACGTTTTTTTCTAGTAGGTCCTTTAAGAAATCTATCTTTTGCATAATCAGATATGGCAGCTTCTATATCAAATCTACCACTTTGTAGATTTCTACTGATTGGATTATTTCTTTTTCTTGTTGACTCGGATGATGATGATGTGTCATCACCACCACCAATAACAGTTTCTAATCCACCTTGTGATATTGCTAATGCTTCTTCATGAGAATATCCATTATCTCTATATTGTTGATATATGTCTGCTTCTGATGCTACATCTGCACCAATTGTATCATTTTGATCAACAGTACTGCTATTATCTTGACCTCTTACTCTAATTTCTGTGCCAGTAAAATAATCTCTAACAATTCCATCTGCACCTCGAACATAATTTCCACTTGACAATCCAGCATCCATTACTTCTTGGGGTACTGATTGGTATCTACCATCTACTTCTTCTGCCATTATCGACCTTATTTGGTGTATTTTATCTATTTATACGGAATTTTGCAAAAGGTATTGCATCAAGATCATTTAATTCATCGTTATTGACTTGATAGAGTCCTCCTGCTACTTCACTCCATGTATATTGTCTATTTTCACCCCAATGAAAGTTAAGTCCACGGAATCCCCAATCCAGTACTTGTGTTACTGCAACTAGTGGATTTTGATCATATCTAATGTTAGGTGTCTTGGGATTATATACAAAGACATAAAACTCTCCAGCCTCAGGAACTTTTCCACCTTCTGCTAGAACACTAATAATTTCCAACATTAAATCATCGGCATCTTCTGTGCCAATTAAATTATCTCTTATGCCACGAACACGACTCATTTGATTCCTAATTCTTTTTCTGTTAACACTTTAAATTCCCATTTTCTATCATCACAAAATTCAGTTGCTGCTTCCCATTTTGCTTGGTTTTTTGCATATTCATAGACTTCATAGATATATCCTTTTGTTTGCCTTTTAGGTTTCTTTGGTTTCATTGTTTGTTTTAGTGGTTTCACTTCAATAATCATTCTTTTTATTTTCCCACTATTTTCTCTAACTTTAATATAAAAATCTGGAAAGTATCTATGAACTTTATTATCAACAGGAGAACGATATGGTAGTGCTATTTCTTCACTTCCCCACTCTAAGATATTAGTATTAGAGTCACAGTATCTCATGAATTTCAATTCCCAAAGTGATCTATAAATGATGTTAGTTGGGTCACCTTTATACTTGTAAGGGCATCTTGGTTTATATTTTCCTCGATAAGCCATAAATAGATATAATTAATCATATTAGATATTTAGAGTGGCAGAATCTGTAGTTAGAAGAATTACCATACCTGAGGCAAAAACCCTTATAGGACCATTAGCAGAAAATAACCAATATTTGGTTACTTTTTCTACATTAAATCCACAGATATCAGATTATTTAACAAATTATTCTGGTGTAAGTAACTTAAACGATTTTTTGTCTAGGAGGGCAGGTATTCTTTGTAGTAATGCATCACTTCCAGCTACTGCATATGCAACTGGGGAAGTAAAAGATAATTTTATGGGTATTCCTCAACAGTTTGCTCATACGAGAATTTATACTGATATTGATTTCTCTTTTTATGTTGATAAAGACTATACTTTATTAAAAATCTTTGAGGGTTGGATGGAGTATATGTCCAGTGGATCAAATTCATCTGTAAAACAGAATGAAATAGGATATTATAGAAGGATGAGATATCCTGATACCTATAAGGTTAGTTCAATGTATATTAATAAATTTGAGAAAGATTATAAGAAAGCAATTAGGTATAGGTTTGTTAATGCATTCCCTAAGTCAATGACTAATATTCCTGTGAATTATGGACCTGCCGAAGTTTTGAAGATAACTGTATCCTTTAATTATGACCGCTATATATTACAAGGTTAGAAAAACCTCTATAAATAATTTTACTGAATTGTAACAGATTGTTATGCCTTTACCAAAAATTAATACACCGACTTATGAGTTGGTAATACCTTCCACTGGGAAGAAAATTAAGTATCGTCCTTTTCTAGTTAGAGAAGAAAAGATCCTAATCATGGCATTAGAATCTGAGGATATAAAACAAATTACTGGTGCGATTGTTGAAATATTAAATGAGTGTGTATTAACTAAGGGTCTCAAGATTGAAACTCTTGCAACGTTTGATATTGAATATTTGTTCTTAAATGTTCGTGCAAAGTCAGTTGGTGAAAGTATTGAAGTAAATGTTACTTGTCCTGATGATAATAAAACTTCTGTTCCAGTAGAAGTAGAAGTTGATTCTATAAAGGTTAGTAAACAAAGAGGTCATAAAAATATTATAAAATTGGATGATACTCTTTCATTGAAATTAAAATATCCATCTCTTGAACAATTCATTGAAGCTAATTTTGAATCAGCAGAAAATACTAATACTGTTAAAAGTACTCTTGATATGATTACATCTTGTATTGATATGATTTATAATGATGAGGAAAGTTGGAGTGCATCTGATTCTACAAAAAAAGAACTTGAAGAATTTATTGAACAATTGAATACAAAACAGTTTAAGATGGTTGAAAAGTTTTTTGCTACTATGCCTAAACTTTCACATACTATAAAGGTTACTAATCCACAGACTAATGTTGAATCTGATGTGATATTGGAGGGATTAGCAGCTTTTTTCAGCTAGGTATGGCTCATACGAATCTTGAGTCATACTATAAAGTAAATTTTGCCCTGATTCAGCATCATAAATATTCATTAACAGAGATTGAAAATATGATTCCTTGGGAACGAGAAATCTATGTAGCATTATTAAAACAACATATCGAAGAAGAAAATTTAAAGCAACAACAGAGTGGCAACTAACATTACAGGCGATTCTAAACAAGAAAAGCAAAAACTCAGTATAGGTAATATAGCTTCTGCATTTAAGAATGTAGGATCAAATTTTAAGGAGAAATTTTCAAAAGCACCAAAAATTACTTTCGGTAAAGGAATGACTGGTACTTCTTCACCATTCACAAGTGGAACCGATCCCAGTAAAATAACTGATTCACTTAATGAAACTAATAGAATTTTAGTAGAAATACAAAACCAGTTAGCAATAGATTTTGCTAATCGTATTGCGGAGAGTAAGGATCAATTAAAGGCAAATAAAAGAGCAATAAATGATCAGAAGAGAACAGATAAGGAAAATAAATTAGAATCAAAATGGCTTAGTAATGCTCTTGGACAAACTGGAAAAGCATTACAAGGTGTAGATAAAAGTTTAGGTAATGTATTGGGTGTGAAAGGTGGTCTTTTTGGAACTGTATTTAAAGGATTAGGACTTCTTTTTGCTGGTGCAGTGGGGTTGACAGCTTGGAGATTTTTTCAGAATCCAGATAATATTAAAAGATTAGGTCATTTCTTTACTAATATTGGAGAATATACTACTAAGGCTATTGATTGGGTTAAAACAACTTGGGCAAATTTGAAACCAAAAATTAATTTATTACAGAATCTTCCATTTAGTGATATGTATGAAGCTAAATTGTGGATTCAACATGCAGTATATGAACTGTTTCCTGGATGGATGCAGAGATGGATGAAGGATCCATTACAGGGATATAGAGAATTGCAGAAAGCAACGGGAGATGATGAATACTTTAAAGAATTTATAAAAAATAATCGTCTTGTACGTAATGAAGATGATACTGGATGGAACGTTGAGTATGATAAACCAACCCAAGAATGGATAATAAAGGAATTAGGTTTTAAAAAAGGTGGATATACTGGTGCATTAGGTGGAATTGTTCATCCTAAGGAGTTTGTATTTAATAGTGATGCTGTTAATGAATGGGGTGTTAATCTTCTTTCATCTATGAATGAAGGTAGGGCACCTTTGGAAGCATTAGTTACTAATAAAGCACTTCAATTGGGAAAAGTGCCAAGAAGAACAATAATTGAGAATATTGATCTTCCTGATATAACACAACCTAAAACTGATAATAGATTAAATAATTCTCCTGTGGCATCTATACCTTCATATAGTTCAATTAATCCATTTGATACTGATATTGCTAAGGCACCAATACATTATGGTTTTGCGGAGTTTATATAGATAAATCATGGAAAGACAGGTACAACAATTAAAAATAAATGCTAGAAATATAGAAAGTTATCTTTCTAGATCTAATAGGACATTGCGGAAGAATAGGCAGGATCAAAAGAAATTTAATATTAGACAAACTAATATTCAGAAGCAAAAGACAAAGGAATTAAAAATAGAATCCAAAAGATCGCCAATTAAAAAATCTACTAATGCTATTGCTGGTGTAATGAAAAAAGGTTCGAGAGGAATCTTTGGTATGCTTGGTAATGTTATGGATTTCCTTACTGCAGTAGTATTAGGAAATATGGTTACTAATATAGAGACAATTGGTTCATGGATTAATAAAATTGGATTTGATAAAATTTTTAAAAGTATAAACGATTTTATTAATATGATAGTAGAAGGTGCTACAAACCTTCTTGCGATGGCAGTTAAACTTCCTGAGGAATTACCAAAACCTATTGATGATACTAATAATAAAGTAAAACCTTTAAATCTTAGTACTAATACTAGTGATACTAATACTAGTGATAATAATATTAGTAATAAGATTGATAATAATTCATTATCAGAAAGGTTGTTCCCTACTTCTGAAAGGAAGGCAGCACTGGAAGGTAGTAATATTATTAATCAGATGTTTGGTCATAGTATAGAAGATAAAAAATTAGCATCAACTGCTACTAATGAGTTTTCCAATTTATTTGCTATGAATGAGATGTCTGATACTAGTAAATTAATTAGTTCAAGTCTTGGTTCTTCTGATGATTTGGTATCATCATTATTTGATTCCAATTTAAATGAAGAAGCGGTTGACCATATAATTATTATGTCACAGAAAATATTAGTAGGATAAGGAAATGCCAGCAGCTAACGCATCAGCATATACTTTTCTCCAAGTTAAGAAAAATAGAGATGGGGAAACAGTAAAGATTGATTTGGCAGGTAAAACTGTAGGTATTGATTATTATGAGAGTTTATATTCTCCACAAGTAACTTGTAATTTGATACATATTGATACTGGTGGTTCTGTTATAAGTAAACAAACAGGTATGGTTGGAACCTTAAAGGATGCATTACCATTACAAGGATATGAGCAAGTTTCTTTTAGTATTGAGAATGAATCTGGAACTTTGAAGTTTGGTTCAAATGGTAATACTAGTGATAGGGGTAGTGGTTTTGAGAATCGACCATTTATTGTTAATACAGCTCCATCAATGATAGATGATGCAAAGTCTCAATCTACGATGATTCAATTGGTTTCTTGGTATGGAATGCAAAATGCAGAATCATCTATAAGTGCTAAATATCCTATATCCAACATTAGTAATATTGTTAAAAAAATATTGGTTGATTGGGGAGTCTCTCCAGATAATTTAGATATAGAACAAACTGAAAATGAAGATTATATAGACGGTAATTGGAACACTCCATTTAAAATTATTATGGATGTAGCGAAGAAATCAAGACCAGCAGCTTCTGATGCTGAACCTGGATACTTCTTTTATGAAACTCAGGATGGTCTTCATTTTAGGTCTGTAGATGGTCTTATTCAGGAAGGAAAGACTAGATATAATAATAATACTGAGTATAGACAGACTCATACATATACTTACAATAGTGCTTTACAGTCTCAGTTAAATGATCCTGTTGGTAATGATTATAATATTGTATCTATTCCAAATGTAATTAGGGATATGAATGCAATAAAACAAAGATTAAATGGTTTGGATGCTGTTCGTGTTGTTTCATATAATACAGAAACGCAGGAATATGTTGAGAATATTATTGATATAAAGAGTCCTACTACAATGGGCGATACTCCTAATTATAAGGAGCAGGAAGAATCTCTTAATTCTGCTAATAAAACAGCACTAACTAATCCATCAAAAACTTTTACCTATCATATATCGGGAAATGAGGTTGGAGCAGGTGGTATTCCTAATTTAGTAAGAAATAGCCCAATATTATATGAACCAAGAGCATGGAGAAGATATGCTCTATTACATTCACAAATTGTTGATATTCAAGTTCCTTGTAACCTAAATTTAAGAGTCGGTGAAGTGATTAAAGTCTATATGGAAAATTTAACTGAGGACAATCAAATAGACTTTGTAAATAATCCAACTCGTAGTGGATTTTATATGATACTGCATCTATGTCATCATTTTGATCCAAGTAATTCATTTACATCATTAACTTTGACCCGTGATGGTACGGGATTATATCCAACACAGTCATGACAGAGAATACATCAACTAATAGTCCAGGACAAAGATCCATTACTTCATGGATGGGAGTTATAGCACCTATTTCAGCTCAGATTAATCAGGTTGATCTTGGTTATCAATGGAAATATAGAGTTCGTATTATAGGAAAACATGGCGGTGCTTCTGTTGTTCCTCCTGAACAACTTGATTTTGCTCTTGTATTAGTACCTACAACAGCAGGATCTGGTGCTGGACATAGACTTAGATCAGTAAGAATTGCTCAGGGTGATACTGTATATGGTATTGATGATGGATTTAATAAGTATATAATTGGAGTATTTCCAAGAACTACTAATATTGATTATGGTGTACCAAATGATTTTGGATCCACTTTAACTGGATTTACTCAGGGTAGTGGTACAAATAAAGGAAAGAAAGGTTTTATTAATCCCAATGAACAAACTAATAATCCAGTTAATTCAGAGACTGCATTTACAGCAGCACCCATTGCTAAGAATGAACGAGTAAATCATGGTCGAGATTACTTAAAGGAGATGGGAATTGTTGTTGACCCAGATGATCCAGTATCAAACAGTGTTACTAAACCACCAAGAACTCCTGCGGATCAAGCTTGGGAACCAGGAATGGGAATTACTAGTCAACAGTTAGATTATATGATAGAAACTGATAGTCCTAGGGTATATGATGCATATGATCAAGCAGTTCTTCAAGGAATTAAAACTGATAATCAGAGACATGATGATTTAGTTAATGTTAGTGAAAGAGTGGTAGAAGTGGAGAATGGTGAAGAAGCAGAAAATTTACAATCTTTGATAGATGAAGCAGAAGATCTACAATCACAACAACAAGAATAAATAAAGTTATGGAGGTATAAAATTAATGGCATTAAATCTTAACCATTACGGTGAACATGATCAAAATTTATTTACATTACCTGATCCTGCTGATTTTGATCAGGGATTAATATTTGCTGAGAGCTATTTTGTTTTAGTTGGAAAGTGGGATGGTTTGATTACCATCATGAATCAAGAATGGGGTGTTGGTCCAATTGGTGATAGAAGAGTAGCACAATTTAAATGGAATCCTAATCGAGAAGAATATACTGCTCTTAATTTTCAGGGCGATGCCAGAGATTTTGAAAGACATGTTTTTAAAAAGCAAGCAAATTTAGAATTCGTTTTAGATAAAGCAAGATCTATTGCTATTACTGAATGGAATAGTTATCAACAAAATAATAGTGAAGGGAATACTGAAAGTAAGGTTCTTGTAGATGGAGAATGGAAAAATGCTCTTAATAAAGATTTACCAAATCCAGATACATTATTACCAGCAATTTATAAGTTTGCAAGTGCAGTAGATGAAGACGATGATACAACACTTACTGATAGTGGAGGAGTTCTTAAAATAGATGTTAATGATATTAGTGGAAGTTTTAGTTTTGCTGGAAGTTCTTATCAGATAAAATTTGTATTAGATAATGAATGTAAGTTTAAAACAAATCCAGAAGTATTTAATTCAAATGGAGATAGAATAGCAATATATTCTCCTGAGGGTATGTTCCCTGCTGGATGGACAGCAGATGTATCAGATCCTAATTTTTCTGATATGGCAGAGATGTTAGTAGATGATGTTCTTAATCCTTTAGTAGAAGCACAGTGTGCCATAATAAAAGAAAGATTGGAAGAAGGTGATGATACTGAAAATGTAGAAATTGAAGTAGGTTCAACTGATATTAATGTAATTGTAGAAGAAGAGGAAAAAAAGATAGGATCAGAGCAAGTTCTTGATGCTGATGATGAGGAACTTCGAGAAATACTCAAAGAAGTTTATGGTGAAAATAAATTAGATGGTAGTCCACAGGAGCCTACTGATCAACAATTAGATGCATATAGACAACTTATAGAAGATGGACCTCAGGGAGAAGAATGGGATAGATTAATTAGAGCATTACAGAAAATGCATCCTTCACTTCAAAATGTGGATAGGATTACTGATACTGAATTGTCTAGTATGTCATATGAGGAGCAATGGGCAATAAGAGCAAGAAGATCAGAATTCCGTATTGGTAATGGTAACATTGGTAGAGGTAATTCACTTGATCAATTCTCAATGACCAGTAGAATGGAGATGGTTTTAGCTGATCCATGTAAAAATAATTTCTTTTCAAATGTATCAAGTTTCTTAAACAAATTCATAACAAGAATTACTGGTGGTATGAATAATATTCTTGGTACTGCGAATAGTGTAATTAATTTTTCTAATGAGTTATCAAATACTGCTTCAGTAATTCTTGGTACTGCTAAAAGTTTTGTATCACAAATGGGTGATTTCCTTCAAACTAAGATACAAAAATTTATTAAGATGGGACTTCAAAAGATGGCAACGTTCCTTTTTGCCACTAGTTTCACTCCTATTGATGGATTACTGAAAGTGATGGCACTAAATGTCTCTGCTGTGGGTCCTGTTGGTATGTTAATGAATATAATTGGATGTTTAACTTCAAAAGTTGCAGATGTATTACATGGTGTTATTGAAGATATGCTTGTTAACATGGTTGGTCAGGTAGTTAATGGTGTAACTTGTGCAGTTGAACAGTTTGTAGGTGGAATAACAAATAAGATTACTAGTGTAATGGATTCTATTGTTGGTCCTTTCATAAGACCAGTTGAGATGTTATTTAAACTTATTGGATTTGGATTTGGAAGTATAAAGGGTTTACTTGGAAAAGGTTTTGATATTATGAATCAAATTGGAAATCTACTTAAATGTGGTTCAAATAAATTTGATGTAGATAAATGTCCTGGTAGTAAATATATTATTGACCAAGGAACTGCACCTGAAAAAACAGCTAATGAGCAACAGTCAATTATCAACAGAGTATTTGATAAAGGATCTCAAAAACTTGCTAATATTCAGGATAACGTTAATGAATTTAAAGATGGTATAGGTGATTGGGAAATATTTGGATCGAAAGTTAGTGAAGGAAAAAATGTACAGCGTTGTAATACATCAGCAGATATCTTTAAGTGTGGAGCACCTAAGATTGAATTTATTGGTGGTGATGGTGAAGGTGCTGTTGGTAAAGTTTTACTTGGTAAGGTTATGAATAAATTTGATCCTGATAATTTATTAAAAGGTGTTGCTCAAACTGCTAGTATTATAGGTGTAGAGATGCAATTTCCTGGTGAAGGGTATACTGATGCACCAATTGTAGCATTTACGGATAGTTGTGATCAAGGATATGGTGCTTATGGTCGAGCAGTTATTGGTCAAGATAGAACAAAACCTACTTTTGGTCAGATTACAGATATTATTATCATATCAGAAGGTACAAATTATCCTCCTGGTGATATTGAGGAAGTATATGTTGACAAGGTAATTGTAGAAGATGGTGGATTGGGATATTCTATGGATGATAAAATGGATGATTTTGATATTTGTGGTGTAGATGCAAATGGTTCAATTACGAGTATTTGTCCAAATAATAAGGCATATCGTTCTCTACCTCAACTAAATATTACTAGTAGAAAGGGAAGTGGTGCCATACTTCGTCCAATAATGACAACGAAGCGTAGAGATACTGCTGTACAAATGGAAATCGACTGCGTTACAACATAATGTCTCAAGAAAGTAGAAGTTTAGATGTATTTGGACCCAATTTACTCCTTGAAAGTGGGGGTGCAGTAGGTGTTTCTGGTCCAATAGCATATCAATTATGTTCTGTTAATGATTCTGGATTCAGATATAGTCAAGGATTATACGGTAGTGGACTTGCTAGAATTCATAATGAAGGTACATTACAAATTGAAGCTGGAATTAGAAATAGTGGAAAAGAATCAAGTACTCTTCTTCTTGCAGCACATAAAGGAAATGCTGATATTGTTGCTAATGAGGGTTGGGTAAAACTTAAAGGAATGAATGTTTGTATTGAAGCAGATAAAGAATTAGTTTTACAGGCAAATAACATTCGTATTGGATATCAAGATAGAAGAACCGAAGAAATTAAATTTAATGCTAGACATATAGATATGGGTACTCCAATGGGAGGTAATATGGCAGATCTTCTTAAAACATCTAGTATGTTTAGTATTTTTTCTGGTCTTCCTGGTGTTGGTGGTCTTGTTGCAGGTGCAGCATCTAAGATTAGTAGAGGTTTATTCTAATGCCAGATATTGTCAGTACAGGTTTTAGTCAAGACCAACCAGTTAGTTTTAAAGATACTTACATCTATGGCAAGTTACAATATAATTTTGATGATGATGACATTAACGTAAAAACAATTAATGTAGGTAATACTACGATTAGTGGTACGACAACCACAAAAGATATAACAGTTAATGGAAATGAGAATATTACTGGCGATATAAGTGCAGGTGGAAATATTAATGCAGCACAAATTAGTATTACTGGTGGAACATCAGGAGGATTTTTAAAGGCAGATGGATCAGTAGATACAAATACTTATCTTATTAGTCCTGTATCTGGAAATGTTTTTACCACTGGTATGATTATGCTCTGGTCTGGTGCTTCATCTGATATTCCTTCTGGATGGGCATTATGTGATGGATCTGGTGCTACACCAGATTTGAGAGGTAGATTTATTATTGGTGCTAGTGCTCCTAGTACTGGATATCAAGTTAATGCTACTGGTGGTAATGAGAATATTACATTATCAACAGCACAATTACCAGCTCATACTCATGACGATGGAACTTTGAGTACTAATACTACTGGTTCTCATACTCACTCATACACTAGATCTAGTGGATCTTCTACATTTGATAATGATGAGGATCATGCAGCAAGATCTAATAGTGATACATCATCTACTACAGGTAGTAATGGTGATCACTCTCACTCAATTAGTGGAAATACAGGTTCTACTGGTTCTGGATCATCAATTGATATTCGACCAAAGTATTACGCACTTTGCTATATTATGAAGACATGATATAATATAGATAATTAAATTTTTTTGATGACTTTTGTAAGGAATATTGAGGATAAACCAAGAGGTTCCATTAGAGATTTTGTCTATATTAGAGAAAATACTTTATCAGAATCTTTTTGTGAACATGTTATTAATAGATTTAATCATGATGGTAGAAAAAGAGATGGTGTAATAGGGCATACTAGTAATAGAGTAGATAAGAATGTAAAAGATACAAAAGATTTAAAAATAAGTGGTCTTGATGATTGGGTAGAAGAGGATAATACATTTTATGAATCTCTTAGAGAAGGTTTAGATGAATATTATGAATATCTTGAAAAGATAAATGAAGGAATTTGTAATGCATTTCCCAATACTTCTTTTACCACTAATGATACGGGGTATAAGGTACAAATGTATGAACCAGGGGGAACTTATCATTGGCATCATGATTGGTCAATGTCATCTGATCCTGTAGCATCTAGAATTTTTACTTTTATGTGGTATTTGAATACTATTGATGAGAAAGATGATGGATACACAGAGTTTGCTGATGGTACAAAAATACAACCTGTGGCTGGTAAGCAAATCTTTTTTCCTGCAACTTGGACTTATATACATCGTGGATATCCATCAAAAGTAAATAAATATCTATGTAATGGTTGGATATTTTCAAGACCATCTGAACCAATGGAATAAATCAATGACTAAAAATGTTGTAGGAATAAGTGGAGATATGACTCCTTCAGATAGAAATTTGAAAGATAATATCACTGTAATACCAAATGCTCTTGATAAAGTAAAAGCACTTAGTGGCAATACTTTCAAATGGAAATCAGGACATCCTAATGGTGCATTAGTAACAGGACATGATGATGTTGGTGTTATAGCACAGGAAGTTGAAGCACTTGGATTATCTGGTATTACTTCAACCAGAGGTGGATATAAATCTGTAAGTTATAAACGACTAATACCTATAATGCTTGAAGCAATTAAAGAGTTATCTGCAAAGGTTGATGCTCTGTCTTGACAAACTAGTATACATATGATATGATGCTTGGATTAAGTGACTGAAAGTATGGAAGACGATTGGGTAAATCGGACTATTATTGATGTCTGCAATAGATCTTTTCTTATCATTTCTGATGATGGGGAAGAGAAGTTCATAACATGTGAGACAACCGAACAATTTATGGATGTTAAAGAAGTAGTACACAAGCTACTTGATCCAGATCGCATCGAGTACGCTGGACTTTCTATTCATGAAAAAACAAAAAGAACCTAAAATTAAATTAAGTTTTGATGGTTGCTATAATTATAAGAAATTAAAAAAAGAAGGTTTAGTTGATACTCCAAAGACAGAAGAAGAATTTCTCCGTATGTATAAGGAGGATAATTCTGATGCTCCTTAATTAGAGTCTAAATAAATTTAACTCTATGGTGAATCTTGTGTATACTATTACGACTAGATTCTGTTGGTTTGATGATGGTAAAATGATAGTAAAGATGTATCTTATTAATGAGATGCCCTTTACATTTGATGAATTACCATTTGGTCATCTATGGGATGAGGAACTATGTAGAGTTGCGGATGAAAATCGTACATACGATCCAGAAGATATGTACAAAGCTTTTAGTTATATGGTAGAAGAAGAAGTTCATCCTGTCTATTTTCCTATTGATATACAAAATCCAGAGGTTTTACCCACTGATATGGAGTATTATTATAAACAGGAAGATCTGCCTAACTAAATAGAACATAGAAATATTTTGTAAAAAATAAAGCGATGCCTCTTAATAAATTAGAGAACTTTGTCAAGAATACCGAAGGTCGTATTCTATATGTGAATCCGAATGATCTTGATTCGACTGATGCGATCACTAATCAGGGTAATTCGTTAGCGCAACCTTTTAAGACGATTCAGAGAGCACTTCTTGAATCTGCGAGATTTTCATATCTAAGAGGTAGTAATAATGATATTGTAGAAAAGACGACTATACTTGTATATCCTGGCGAGCATGTAATTGATAATAGACCTGGTTATGGTATTAAAGATGAGAGTGGTGCAAAGGCAGTATCTCCATCAGGTGCAGAGTCAACAGCACAAGGTACATTAGGATTAAATTTAACATCTAATTTTGATTTAACACAAGAAGATAATATACTTTACAAATTCAACAGTATTCATGGTGGTGTAGTTGTTCCTCGTGGTACTTCTATCGTTGGATTAGATTTAAGAAAGACAAAGATAAGACCAAAATATGTTCCAAACCCAACTGATACCTTAGGTAATGCACCAAAGACTGCTATATTCCGAGTAACTGGTACATGTTATTTCTGGCAGTTCTCTATATTTGATGGTGATGAAACTGGATTAGTCTATACTGACCCTGTTGATTTCTCCTCAAACAATCAATCAATACCAAGCTTCTCTCACCACAAATTAACTTGTTTTGAGTATGCTGATGGTGTAACTGTTGATAGTAGATTTAATCTTACTGATTTAGACATCTATTATAGTAAGTTATCAAACGCATTTAATATTGCTTCTACTAGGGATATTGATCAGAAGTATCCTAGTGATCCTGATGGATTTGCCAAGCAGAGAGCAGAATGGGAAATTGTTGGTGCATTCGGTACTGATCCTCTTACCATTTCTTCAATGTATTCTGGTGATGGATCAACTCCTGGTAGTGTTGTTACTGTTACTACTGCACTTAAACATGGATTTACAAGTGATACACCAATTAAGATTAAAGGTGTTGCAGTATTAGATTATAATATATCAACAAAAGTTCAAAGTGTACTAAGTGAAACTCAGTTTACTTACTTATTACCATTTGTACGACCAAATTTACCTGCTACACCAAGTTCTGCTTCTGGAACAGTAACTATTGAGACTGATACTGTATCTGGTGCTTCTCCATACATCTTTAACTGTTCAATGCGCTCTGTATGGGGTATGAATGGTCTACTTGCTGATGGTAAGAAGGCTGCTGGATTTAAGAGTATGGTTATTGCCCAGTTTACGGGTGTTTCACTACAAAAAGATGACCGTGCTTTTGTAAAATATAATGAAAGTTCTAGGGCATATGAAGGAATTACTAATAGTCTATCAAAAGGATCTGACTTAACTAGAAATTCTTCTTCTCTTGATCCATCAACTGTTTATCATTTAGATACAGACGCAGTTTATAGAGATGGATGGGAAACTTCCCACCTTTCAATGAAGAATGATGCAACCTTACAGATTGTATCTGTGTTTGCTATTGGATTTAATCAACATTTCCTTGCTCAATCTGGTTCTGACGCATCTGTTACTAACTCTAACTCTAACTTTGGTCAGATCTCATTGTCTGCTGATGGATTTAAGAAGAATGCATTTGCTAAGGATGATACTGCTTATATAACCAATGTTATTACACCAAAAGCAATTACTGGTAGTAGTGCTAATATTGAATGGCAATCATTAGATGTTGGACTTACAACTTCTGTTGGTATTTCTAGTCATTTATATTTGTATGGATATAATGATGTTGATAATAAACCACCTGTTATTGTTCAAGGTTATCGAGTAGGTTCTAGATCTGATGAGAAATTATATGTAAACGTTGGATCTGCTGCAACAATAGCAATGAAGACTGCATCTGTTGTTATGACTGATAATATTGTCAGTTCTGCATCAACTATTGCTCTTGGAACATCTGTTAGTGAAAAATTATATAGAGTACAATCTGGACCATCATTTGTACAGAATAATTCTCCTGCCTCTAATATATTTACTATTGGAACGCATGAGATTCAAACTGGTGAAAAGGTAAGAATTTATAGTGATGATGGTGATCTACCAGAAAATATAGAACCTAATACTGTTTACTATGCTATACGTGAATCTAGTACAAAGATTAAATTAGCAGCATCATTAACCAATTCTGAAAATGGTACACCAATTACAGTTTATGGTGGTACTAAACTTTATGTTGTAAGTAGGGTATCTGATAAAGATTCTGGTGATATTGGTTCTCCTGTTCAGTGGGATACAACTGCTTTAAACTGGTTTATTCATGCACCAACAACTAATGAAATTTATACTGGTATATCAACATTAGGTGTTACTGGACTTGGCGCATTTACTAATGTTACTCATGTTAAGAGAATAGCAGATCCTAGATCTCTTGATGAAAAACTTTATAAGTTACGTGTTGTAGTACCTCAGGAAGCAACTAACGCAAAAGATCCAACAGAAGGATTTATTCTTCAAGATTCTAGTTCAACTGGTGTAAGAGCAACAACAGATTTTGCTGAAACTTCTCTTGATGCTAGTGATCATGCTTATAATAGAAATCCAAGATTCATTAGTACATGTTCCGCAACATCTAGTACTGTATCTGTTAGAACTGAATTACCTCATAACTTGAATGTTAATGATAATGTTAACATTATTAATGTAAAGAGTACAACTAATACTACTGGTGCTGGTAACTCTGGATATAATGGTACATTTAAAGTAACAGCAATATCTAATGAGAAAGAATTCCAATATTCAACTACTGATGTTGATGGAGTAACATATAATGCTGGAAGTTTCACAAGTGATACATCGTTAAGAACAGTAGATCTACCAAGATTTACAAGAAATGATTTACAATCTAATTACTACATTTATAGAAATGAAGTAATAACACCATATATTAAGAATGTTCAGGATGGTATCTATCATTTATATGTACTAAATTCAAATCTTGCTGTCCCATCAGAATTTACTGATGTTAAGTATAGTCAGAATGTGGTAGATTTATATCCACAACAAGATAAAGATAATGAGTCAGATAACCCACCAGCAGCAGTTTCTTTTGCTAAGAGAAGTCCTCTTGGTGATGTTACAACTAATGCTCTTAAAAATAGTTTAACAAGAGAATCTACCGATAAGTTCCTTCAGGATTTTGGTAGAGGTCTTGTTATTACTGATGTAGATTCTAGTGCTGGTGTTGCTACACTTACAGTTAATAGAAGACATGGACTTGCTGGTATTGTAACTTATAGTGATTTCACTGGTGGTTCTGGTTATCCAAATAATGGTACTTTCTATAATGTTAAACTGTTTAATGAAGGTACTAGTACTTGGGATGGTGCAACTGCAAAAGTAACCATTGCAGGTGGATCAGTTACTAATTTAGAAGTACAAGATGGTGGTTCTGGATATGAAGGAACTGAGAAATTAGATCTTGATACTACATTTACTGGATCTCCAAGTGTTGCAGCAGCGGCTACATTCACACAGGTTGGTATCACTACTAATGTTGGTGAAGTTGTTCAGATAACAGGTATTGGAACACTTAGTGATGGATATTATAGAATTACAGATATTCCATCTACAACTGCTATTTCTATTGCTAAGACAAGTGGTGATCCTACAATAATACCTGATCAATATATTCTACCAATTGGTCCAGCAATTTCTATTAGTTCTGATACTTTTGACTCTGGAAGTGGTATTTCTACATTTACATGTAGTTCTGGTCATGGATTAGTAGCAGGTAATAAGATTAGAATTACGGATAGTTCTAATAATAATCTTGGTGATTATCATGTAAGAGAAAGAGTTAGTGTTACTGCTTTCTCTGCAAAAACAGATGCTAATTTAGCATCTGCATATGTTCTAAAACATGGTTTAACTGCTAATGATAAGACTTCTGATGCATCTGGTGAAAATCTTGGTGCAAGAGGATTAGGTTTATATGATGGACAAGTTCTAACTTTATCTGCAAATGTTACTACTGGAACATCTATTCAGGTTCAGGTTCCAAATTCTGGAATTGGTACAATAACTAGATTCCCATTAGGATCATATATTCAGGTTGATAATGAGATTATGAGAGTAGTCTCATCTCAATTAACTGGTACATCATTAAATGAAATATCTGTTCTTCGTGGTGCTCTTGGTAGTACAAAACAAAATCATTCTAGTGGAACCTTAATTAAGAAGGTTAAACCAATTCCTATTGAATTCCGTAGACCTTCTATCATTAGATCTTCTGGTCATACATTTGAATATGTTGGTTATGGACCAGGTAACTATTCAACTGGTTTACCACAGGTTCAGACTAAGACACTTACAGAAAGGGAAGAGTTCTTAGTTCAATCACAAGAAAGATCTTGTGGTCAGGTTGTTTATACTGGTATGAACAACGATGGTGACTTCTTTATTGGTAATAAGCGAGTTAGTTCTGCTACTGGTCAGGAGAAAACATTTGATGCTCCTGTTCCTACTGTTACTGGTGAAGATCCATCAAGACTTAGTGTTGTATTTGATGAAGTTGTTGTTAAGGAAAGACTTACTGTTGAGGGTGGTGCATCAGGTACAATCCTATCTCAGTTTGACGGTCCAGTTACTTTCAGTAAGGATACTAGATTTGATGCACCAGCAACATTTGATAAGACTCTAAAAATAACAGATCCTACTCAATCAACATCACCTAATAGTGGTGCTTTGGTTGTTGCTGGTGGTGCTGGCATTGCTAGGGATTTATGGGTTGGTGGAGACATTCATGTTAATGGATCTATTGACTGTTCTACTGTTACTTTCGGATTCATTAGAATTGCAGATACAACTGACAATACTATTGATACTTCTCAGGGTAATTTAATTATCAATACTGCTGGTGGTAAAGTTGAAATCACTGATGATGTATCCATTACGGGTGTTACAAGTGTAACTGGTAATGCTACATTTGATGGTAATGTTACATTAGGTAATGCTACAACTGATGCTACAACTGTTAGTGGCACACTTTCAGTTGGATCTAATACAAACTCTACAAGTAAATCTACAGGTGCTCTTGTAGTAACTGGTGGTGTTGGTATTGATGATGATCTATTTGTTGGTGGTGACATTACTGCCTTTGCATCTTCTGATGAAAGGTTGAAGGACAACATTACTCCAATAGATGATCCTCTTGCAAAAGTTCTTTCAATTAGTGGTAATACATTTAATTGGAATGGAGCATCTAAGTGGGAAGGAAAAGCAGATACAGGTGTTATCGCACAAGAAATTGAGGCATTAGGACTTCCTGGTCTTACAGACGTAAGAGATGATGGAACTAAGGCAGTTAATTATGAAAGACTTACTGCACTATTAATAGAAGCAGTTAAAGAACTATCAGCCAAGGTTGATACTCTAACAGATAAATAACTAAAAATACCATAAGATGGCGAATATCAGAAAGACCTTTAACTTCCGTAATGGTGTACAGGTTGACGAAGACAATTTTATAGTTAATCCCAATGGCTTAGTCGGGATTGGTACTTCCATTCCTTCTGAATACCTTGATGTTCGTGGAACTGCGAAGATAGTTGGTTTAGCAACGGTAAATGACCTGCATGTGTCAGGTGTTGCTACGGTTACTACGATAAAAGTAGGAACTGCAATTTCTATTTCTGGGAGTGGTATTGCTGCTTCTAAATTTTATGGTGATGGAGCAACATTATCTAATCTACCAACTTCTCAATGGTTAGATGTTGATGTGGGTCTTGGATTTACTTCTATCCATGCAGTAGGTAATGTGGGTGTGGGAACCACAGATCCTCGTGATAGCTTCCAAGTTGGTGGACATCCATCAATGGCAGGGAAACGTGGTGTTGGAATTAATACTCTTGGTAATATTCATGCATCTGGTATTGTTACTTCTAGTCAATTCATTGGACCAGTACAGGGTAATGTAACTGGTAACATAACTGGAAATGTAACTGGTGCAGTAACGGGTAATGTTACGGGTAATGTAACAGGTAATATAGACGGTCTTGTTAATGCAACTGGAATATCTACATTTACTGATGATGTCCAATTTAAAGGTCAATTATATAATGCATTATGGGATGAGGCTACTAGTAAATTAAAGTTTTATGATCTAGCACAGACTACATGGGGTGATGGAAATGACTTGCAGGTTTATTCAGATGGAACGAATGGAATTATAAAAGGAAATGATAAAACAAAGATTACAGGAATTACTTCTATAACTGCTGCTGAGTGTTATGGAAATGTAATTGGTGATCTTACTGGTGATGTTAGTGCTAGTGTTGTTAGTTCTGGTATTGTAACTGTATCCACAGAACTTAATGTAGGAACAGGTGGAACTGCTCTTACAGCATTGAATACAGGTAAAGTTGGAATTGGTACTGATATTCCTGGTGCTGATTTGCAGATTAGAAAGGCAGGTAATACATCACTAGAACTTATTGGAGAGTCTGGTCAGAGTAAGGTAAGTATTGGTCAATCTGCTAGTGGTGGTGATGAATCTGCTCTTATAAGATATGGAAATCCAGACGGATCTTTAAATTTTATTAATTACAATGCTGGTTCTGTTAATACTTATATTCACTCAGGTGGTGGATCAGGTATTCAAACTGGAAGATTTTCTTGGATATATGGTAAGAATAATACAGAAGTATTATCTCTTACTTATGAAGGTAGATTGGGTATTGGTAAAACAAATCCAGATCATGACTTGCAAGTTGTAGGAACATCTACTGTTACTGGTAATGCTTGGGTAGGTGGTAATTTGGGTGTGAGTGGTAACCTAACTATGGGTTCTATCACTTTACCAAGTATTATTAATGGTACTAATCTTAATAACTCTAGTGGTATTTCAACATTCAATAATATATCTATTGGTGGAACTACTAAGACTACTGATAATGTATATGGAGAACAAGCATCTGCTTTCTTCAATAAGATAGGTATTCAGACTACTGCTTTCCCTGTAAACTTTAATACAAGAGTTATTGGTAGATCACAGTTTGATCATATTGGTATTGGAACTACTGCATCACCTACTGGATTCTTCCCAGGTGGTACTGGTATTAGTGATGGACTTCACATACATGATACTGCGGTTGGTATAGATTCTACTTCAGTTTATTTGGGTGGTAGTAATGTAGGAACTTCTCCTAGCTGTACTATTGGTATTGGAACTAATGTAGCAGCATCTATTCTTGATATGAGATATGCAGGTTCTCTTGCAGGTTCTCCAGCTTCACAAGGTAGATTTATGATACCCCCAGTTTGTAATACATCTGAAATAGCTGCATTGACTGCAGTTGCAGGTGGTATAGTATATAATTCTCAAACTAATAAACTTCAACTTTATAACGGATCTGCTTGGGTAAATCTGAATTAATATGATATAATCTTTATTATGAAAAAATTTGTTATTGTAGGGTCTGGAACAGCAGGATTAATTGCTGCTGCGATGATAAAAACCTATTGGGAAGATAGGGCAGACATTTCTTTATATTATGATAAGAGTAAAGGTAATATTTCAGTAGGAGAGAGTACCACTCCATATATTCATGCGTTTTTAAGTTTTTTTGGTATATCAGAGAAAGATATAATTAGAGACTTAGATGTAACTATAAAATTGGGAATTAACTTTAAGAATTGGATTCCCAATACAGAGTATTTTCATGGATTTGGTCAGGTTTCTTATAATGGAAAACGTGATGATTCAAGTGCAACATATTCTATTTTGAATGATGTTTATGATGGTGCATCTTTATATAATAAAGCAACTAATAAAGTTCCTACTCATATTTTTGATAGTTTTTCACATGCACTACATATAGATACTAAACAGTTTACTGATTATATCTACGAGAAATTAAAGGATAGAATAAATCTCGTAGATGATATAGTAGAAGATGTAGTGGTCGAGAATGGAAATATTTCTCATATTGTTTGTAAAAATAGTGGAGTAGTTGAGGCTGATTATTTTATTGATGCTTCTGGGTTTAATGCTATTTTGTTTAGTAAATTAGATCCCAAATGGAATGATATGTCGAGATATTTGCCCATTGATAGAGCAATTCCTCAACAAATTCCATATAAATTTGATGAACTTCCATCATATACATTGGCAGAAGCAACTGAAAATGGTTGGATTTGGAAGATACCTATTGGTGATAGATATGGAACTGGTTATCTTTATTCTTCGAGATTTACAACTGATAATGAAGCACGAGAAAAATATAATGAATGGTTGGTCGAGAATTTTAATGTTGAACTTTCTAGTGATAGAATTATAAAATATAAACCTGGATATTATGAAGATTATTGGTTAGGTAATTGTCTAGCAGTTGGTTTATCTAGTGGATTTATTGAACCATTAGAGTCAACTGGTATTCATATTATTATTAAACAAATTTATGATTTTATTTTCTTCAATTCAAATTTAAAAAATCTATCATTTAATAGAAAATCTGCCAATATTATTAATCGAGATTTATATACAGATATTATTAATTTTGTTTGTTTACATTATAATACAAATAGAACTGATTCTGAATTTTGGAAACATCTTACATCTAATAAACTAGAATGGGTTGAAGATGTAGAGCAAAAGTGTAAGGAAGAATTTATAGATGTGACACTGTTTAGAAATAATCCACAAAGATCATTATGGACATTGGACAGTTACATTCAGGTTGCAAATGGATTAAATATGCTTAATAAAGATGGAATACAAAATCATTTAGAGTCTAAAACTGATGGGAATGGAACATTTTTTAGTGGAAAAGATATACTAGAAACTACCAAAGAACTGTATGAATCTCAAAAAAATGAGAAAAACAACCATATATTTGTATCACATAAGAAAATAATAGACTCTATTCATAAATAGAAAAAAAGTCTAATTTTTAATGGCATTAACTATAACAAAAACTGGACCTTATTTTAACGGTACTAATGCACCAAGCAATACTACCAATATGAAGTTTAGTCAGTTGAGAAATACTTTTCGTGTTAATAATCCTAGTGGTGCTATAAGTGCTGGTGAATTACTGAGAGATATTAATACTGCCAGTACAGATCCTATTGTTCCTGATTGTACAGAGAATAGTGGTATTGCAGCAAATCCAATAGCACCTAATCTTGATTGGAAAGTCTCTCAAATGCAAGGGGCTATTAAGTATTATGATATAAATCAAGATGCTTCTGATAGTCATTCAAATTATAATCTCAGTACACTTAGCGAATGGAATAGTAATTTAGGAAAAACTATTAAGAAAAAGTTTACTTTAAGAGGAAATCATACATCAACAACAACTGGTGATTCTGGTGCAAAGATTGTAACTGATGCTTGGAACTTAACATTGGAAGTTTATGGAACAATTTATGGTGCTGGTGGATCAGGTGGAACTTCTGGTTCTGTTAGTGGAAATCCTGGTGGAGATGCTTTAAGTATTAGTGGTGGAAGAGTAGTAGTTGCTATACAGTCTAGTGGTAGAATATGGGCAGGTGGAGGTGGAGGAGAATTTGGTGCTGATGGATCTGCGGGTTCAAGAGGAACATGCTGGAAAGATACAACAGTACAAAATTGTGGATCAGCACCTAGTTGTCCTGCTGGTCAAACATTAACTGCTACATGGGGTGGTGGGTGTTGTAATAAAATTAGGTATTGTGGTGGTCCGTGGAATTCATTCTGTTGGCATGAATGTTGGGCAGATTGGGTAGTTGGAAATTGTAGGCAATCTCAAGATTCTAGTTTACCTTCTGTTGTTCAAGGTGGTAATGGTGGACATGGAAGAGGAGTTAATCACTCAGGTTCATTGAGTGGATCTGCTGGACCAAATGGGAATTGTCCAACATGTCCTGGTGGTGGATGGTACTTAGCAAGTGGTACAGGATCTTGTGGTGGTCAAGGTGGAACTGGTGGATCAGGTGGAGATTGGGGTCAAAATGGATCAAACACTGGTGCAGCAGGAAATGGAGGTTCTTCTGGTGGTGCAATTAGTGGTAATGGTTACAGTGTTACTGGCAATAATGGAACTACTGTCAGAGGATCTATATAATACAGATTGAATTTATATTATGTCTGACGATTTACAGTCTCCATCAATGATGGAAAAGGGTAAAAACCTTGCAAAGTTCTCTTGGCAACTCATTAATTATATTCAACAGAACCATGAGAAGGTTCTTGTTGTAGAAGATGAAACGTATAAAGAGAGAATAATGGTATGCAGGGATTGTGATAAGTACCGAGAAGTACAGAATGAATGTGCAGAGTGTGGATGTTATCTACCAGCAAAAGCAAGAATAATTCTTGATTCCTGTCCATTAGGTAAATGGGGAGCAAAGGAGGATGATTGGGATGAGAAATTTAACAATATTATGGAAGAAATAGATAGTCAAAATCATAAAAATCATAACTAACTCTGTTAGGGTTGTAGGACAAACTGTAAATGAAACTTAAAAGACCCCTGATGCACGTTAGATTGGATCAACTTGGATTCTTTTATTGGGACCCTAGAATAGATCCGAGGGAACCAGAATACGATCCAGACTTTGATCCAGATAAAGAACTGCCACACGACCCCTTGAAGGGGTCTTTTTTATGCTATAATATATCCATATAAACAAAGAGCATTGATGCAACTACGTCCTCACCAACTGAGTGCTTATGAAGCGATGGAGAGATATTCCAAGGGACAGATCATTGTGCCTACGGGTGGTGGTAAGACTCTCATTGCTATCAAGGATGCTGTAAGAAGACTTGATGATGGTTGGAAGACCATTGTTGTGGTTGCTCCACGTATCCTATTAGCAGAGCAACTAAGTTCTGAGTTTTTGGAAGTAATAAGAGAGAAGTATCAATTCATCCAAGTGATGCACGTTCATAGTGGTGAGACAGAGCATTTTAGTACTACTAAGGCAGATATAATTAGAGAGTGGGTAGATAGTTGCAAAGGTAATAAGATCATCTTCACAACATATCATTCACTTCATAGAATAGTAGAGGCAGATGTTGAGGTTGATACAATATACTTTGATGAGGCACATAATTCAGTCCAGAGGAACTTCATTGAGTTTGTTGAGCATTACTCATTAAATGCAGAACGTTGCTATTTCTTTACTGCAACACCTAAGCATAGCTTAACACCTATGAAAGTTGGTATGAATGAACATGATATATTTGGTAATGTTATTTGTAATGTACCAGCACCTAAGTTAGTGGATGAGGGTTATATCCTACCACCAAAGGTGAAAGTATATAAGACTGACATATTAAAGAAGGATGAGATAACATTTGATGTGGAATGTAATCAGATCATGGATAATATTGATGACCACAATACTAAGAAGATTTTGGTATGTGCTAAGTCAACTAAGCAGATTACAGGATTAGTCTCTTATGATAAGTTCCTTGACGAATTGGAATTAAGAGGTTATGATTGTATGTGGATAACATCTAAGACAGGTGCTATCATCAATGGTAAGAAAGTTAGTAGAGACAAGTTCTTTGAAACTTTAAGTGCATGGGGTAAGGATGAAGACAAAAAGTTTGTTGTTTTACATCACAGTATCCTAGCAGAAGGTATCAACGTAAAAGGTCTTGAAGCAGTCTTATTCCTACGTTCTATGGATTATATCGGTATTAGTCAAACAATAGGCAGAGTGATCCGTAAGGGTGGCAAAGATAAGACTCATGGATTAGTATGTGTTCCTGTATATTCTAAGGTTGGTATTTCAACTGCAAGAAAAGTACAGGCAGTAGTGGATACAGTATTCGTACAGGGTGAACCAGCAATTAGTGTTGTAAAAAGATGATTAATGTTCTATTTGGTAGTTCATTCTATGTAAAGTATGAAGTTCCCAATGCAAAGGAATTAATTTCAATCATGGATGAACATTCTATGATATATGAAGTTGATAATGATAAATTTGAATGGGGAAATAGATGCTCTGTTGATAGAATATCATTGAAATGGGAAGAATACATGGATCTATTGAAACCAAGTGTAGAACTATTTGCTAATGATTTAGACACATCTATCAAATATACAATGTATAATCCTTGGATGAACTTATATAAGAGAGGAGATCATCAGGAAGTCCATGAACATAGTGGTAATGATATATCCTGTGTATTCTTTGCAAATAGTGGTGAAGGATTCTCTGAGTTTTACTTTAAAGATAGAAACTCTGTTTTTTTAACTGAAAAAGTTAAACAATTAATAAATTATAAGAATGTTTATATTCCTGATGTAAAATCAGGAGATATTATATTCTTTCCAAGTAATTTGGAACATGGTGTTAGTCCTCATAATAGTGATGTTACAAGAAGAACACTATCAGTAAATTTCACATTTAATTAAATGAAAGATTTAATATTATTTGGTGATTGTAGAGAGACTCTTAAAGAGTTTGATGAGAAGGCAAGGATGTGTGTTACATCTCCACCCTACTATGGTCTAAGAGATTATGGAGGGGAGGATAGTCAAATAGGACAAGAAGAATCTCCAGAAGAGTATATTCAAAACCTAGTAAAAGTATTCCGAGAAGTACGTAATCAGCTAACTGAGGATGGTACATTGTGGGTTAATATTGGTGACAGTTATTATAACTATCGACCAGGAAAAGGTCAAGGATTAGTTAAACAATCAGTATCTAATACTAAGCAGGATTTACCAGATAAGTGTGCAAGAAGAGGTAATAAGTTAGAAGGATTAAAAGAAAAGGATCTTATTGGTATTCCTTGGATGTTAGCATTTGCACTGAGGGCAGATGGATGGTATTTGAGACAGGATATTATATGGCACAAACCTAATCCAATGCCTGAATCAGTTAAAGATAGATGCACCAAGGCACATGAGTATATTTTCTTATTGAGTAAGAATAGGAAATACTACTATGACCATGAATCAATCAAGGAAAAGGCAGTAGGAGAGCGTTGGGGAGGTAATAAACCAATTAACATGAATAACACTAAGGATACTACTAATCAGTTCTCAGGACTCACAAGACCACGTAAAATGGTCTATGACAAGAGAAACAAACGTAGTGTATGGAAAGTAACTTGCAGACCTTATAAGGGCGCACACTTTGCTGTATATCCACCTGAGTTGATTGAACCATGTATATTAGCAGGGAGTCAAGAAGGTGATATAATTCTTGATCCTTTCATGGGATCAGGCACGACTGCTATGGTTGCCAAAAAGTTAGGAAGACACTACATGGGTTGCGAATTACATGAGGACTATGGTAATCTAATACTTGATAGGGTTCCAGATGAAGAAGTGTCACAGGAACCTACTGTAAACATCCTAGATCTTATATAATAAGAACATACACAGGAGATTACAATGATCTGCGAAGTACAACTTTATGTTGCTGGTCAGGTGTTTACGGAGACTGTGAGAGCAGTCAATTATGATGAGGCAAGGAAGGTTGCCTTAGCTAGAAATCCAAACGCCAAAGTGGTCAGTGTAAATGCCAAATTTTAAAGAAGAATTACTCACTATGTTGAAAGAGGATGCTTATCGTAAAGGTGAGTACACTCTTTCTTCTGGTAAAGAGAGTCAACACTATGTTAATTGCAAACCTGTAACATTAACTGGACGAGGACTAACTCTTGCTAGTATAATGTTATTACAGCATGTAGAAGAGGATTCTGTGGCAGTTGCAGGATTGACACTTGGTGCTGATCCATTAGTCAGTGGTGTTGCCGTAGTCTGTGGTCTTGATAAGATCAAACTTAATGCTCTCATTGTTCGCAAGGAAGCAAAAGGTCATGGTACAGGTGCATACATTGAGGGTCCACTACCTGAGAAAGGTTCTAAGGTCACTGTTCTTGAAGATGTGATAACAACAGGAGGATCGGCAATCAAAGCAGTCAATAGACTCAGGGATGCTGGTTATGTTGTTAATCGTATTATTTCTATTGTCGATAGACAAGAGGATGGTGAAGCGGATGCTGCCATGAAAGAGGCAGATCTTGAATTGATTAGTCTATTCAAATTGGATGAAATTGCCAATGAGGGGTAATTATCAAACATTCTATAAGGATGCTATTCAGAACAAACAAGGTTATGTTACCAAAGATGGATCATGGGCAGCAATTCCCCTGATGGGGTGCAAAAAGTTACAAATCATACACAATGGTGAGTTTATTCACGTTGCCAGAAATTATGACTTTGCTGTATCATACATAAAAAAACAAGTCTCCAAACAACGCAAGGATGAAAGATCAAAACGCAATTCAAGAGAAGGAAACGAAGTCTGAAAAGTGGGATCGTGGTAGATGCCTATTTTTAGAATCATTATACAAAGCCGATCATCAATTACGTGGTTGTTCTCATAATCAAAAGTGCTATAATGAATTGATGGAGATAAGAGAAGAGGTTATTAATATTGTTAAGGCAATGGATAACCCTCATCTTGGTAAACCATCAAAGGCAGGAGATAAGAACAATCTACCTCCAGTTAAATCATTTAATGGTATCAGTGTTGTTCTATTAGGTGGAGCATTAGGTAAACATTATATGAAAGATTGGACACCAGAACAAATAACTGAGTATGAAGAATACTTAAAAATGGAGAGTTAACTATGGAACATTCATCAACACCAATTTTAGATCTAGTTCTTATAGGATTAGTAGTTGGTTGTGCTGTTATTGCTTATGAAAGGAGACTTGGATCTTGAAAATTACCCAAAAGATTATAGATGATCTCAGTGAAGCATTAGCACATACTAAGAAAGATGGTACTGAGAATTGGAAAGATGGGGATGAAATAGATGTTTGTCTTGCTGGCACTTTTGCCAATGATAAGTTTATCACATTAATTAATCGTTCTAAAAAGGCTACATAGATGAAACATTCAAGAAAAATTGATCCAAGTGAGTACATGCAAAAGGGATGGGATAGTTCCCCACCTGGCGCACATCCATATGTTAGAGGTTCACTTCACAATAAAATTGGAATGTGGATCATGTGGACATATTATATCATATTCATATTGATGGTTATTAGATTAGTCTGGGTATTAAATACATGAGAATAGGTGTAATGTGTTCTGGAAAAGGAACCAATTTTGAAAACATAGTTAGAACTTGTAAGAATGATGAAGTTGTGTTGATGATACACAATAAGAAGAAATGTGGTGCAGCAGATAAGGCAGATAAATTAGGAATTGTTAGATGTCCAGTTAAAGCAAAGCATGAGGATCAAATAGTTCAATTATTTCAAGCATATAGTGTTGATATTATTGTGTTGGCAGGTTGGATGAGAATTGTTCATAGTACCTTACTTGAAGCATATCCCAAGAGAATAATAAATGTTCATCCATCATTACTTCCTAAGTATAAAGGATTAAATGCAGTAGAACAGGCATTAGAATCAGGTGATAAAGAGACAGGATGTTCTGTTCACTTTGTTAATGAAGATTTAGATGGTGGAGAGATTATATTACAGGGTAAGGTTCCTATTGAACCTAACGATACTGTTAAGTCTTTAACTAGACGTATTCAATTAAAAGAATATGAAATCCTACCACAGGCAATAGAATATGTTAAGTACACAATATAGATTGAAACTAACTGACATATGCTGTCGGATGATAACAACTGATGGAGTTCCAGTTTCATTAGAAGAGAGAATATGGATGAATAAGTTGATAGAACATAATAATCATGCCAGAGAATTGGCACATAATCTACTTGAATGGAGGATGCTTACACAAGATCTTGAAGATCAATTACATGAGTAGGTATTATTGCATAGGCATTTCTTTTTGTTAAATTGTATCAGGGAATACAGACATATTTTGTCTAAATAATGGTAGAATTGGGGAATATAGATGCACTAAAAACCCTTTGTTATTGTACTATTATTTGGAGACAATTATGCACAACTTAATTTCATTTAATCAACTTGCGGGATCGAAACATATAGAAGAAGATCCACATGAAGATTTAATCACAGAATACTACGAGTGCCTGATTGACTGTGAAGACGACCAACATGTTTGTAAACGTATATGTAAGGAGGTTTTAATTTAAAACGAGTACACGTTTCATTCTAACAAACAATGATTAAATACACGCATCCGCCTTAAAGTAAATTAAAGATTCAACACAACCCTTGACCTAATAAGTCAGGGGTTTTATAATATAAAGAAAGACAATTAAAAATGAGTGGATTTTCTGAGGCAGCAACACCAAAACATAGTTATACTAATCCATCTAAGAAACAAGATCTTGCACATTTAGAGGCAGTTGGTGATGGTAAAAAGTATGATGAAGATGGTAATGAATTAGATAAACATGGATTTAAGGTCAAAAAATACCCAGATGGATTGGAATCAGTTCGTAAGTCAGTTGAGAATTGTGAAGTAATGTGTGGTTTAGATAAGAAAGTAATGGGACAATTACTTGCTGGTGAATGGTCACAGTCTACCACACTAGATAGTATGGGTAGACAGTCCAAGAAGATTGTGATAGAATACGACATACAACAGAAGAAAGATGCCTGATTTATTCAAATCTATTAAAAATATTTTTTTTGGTACTGCAAAAGAGGATGATTCAAAGTATGATCCCCCAGAAGGTGAGTATTTACCAGAATTAGGTGATATTAAAGATGAATGGTTTGAAAAACCACATCCACATGATAGTATGCCAGTAGCAAATGGAACTAATAGATATGCACCCCCAGAAAAATTAGCAGAATTAGAAGCGATGGAGATTAATCCAAGACCAGAAGAAGATATAGCAGAATGGTTTAGTGATAAAAAAGAAAAACCTGACGAGAGTGACATGATTGAAGAAGAAAAAACTATTCACCAAAAGATGTATGAAATTGCAACGGCAAGAAACAATCCATTCCATGTGGGAGGATCTGAAAATGCTCAATCTGAGGTAGATTATGTTAAGAAACATTCACCTTGGGGTGGAGGATCTGAGAATTTTCAAGGTGGTTCTGAAAGAATTCGATGAGAATGAATAACCATACTAAATTGGTATTCGCATTAGAACATGTTGCACACTTACATGATCTTATTGAAGGTAATGAGTATGAACATTATCTTAATCAAAATCTAACAACTATGGAGTGTGAATTGGAACGTCAACTTAGGAATGAAGAACACAAACGATCTCGATCAAAAATATTATAAGAACTATTTGATTATGGGAAAATTCTTTTTTAAGATTCAAGAAGCGGCATGGTGGATAGTTGCAGAACTTGAAGATGCTTTATATCCTTATAGGGATAGGGAAGTAGATAAACCAATGTGGGCAGAGAATTATGATGGTGATATTGATGAGATAGGTTATCTTAAACATCAAATGGAAGCACAGAATCAAAGAGTTGAGAGACTACAAGAGGAGATGATACATGTTCTTAGAAGGTTAGGTGAGATAAATACTCTTTCAGACAATAAAAACGATCATAGTGTTGAACGACAAAAAAGCAGCGAAACAGATTATCAAACGAGCAAAGAAGAATCCTAACTTGTACACCGAATCTGACGTATATTATGCTAAAATGGTGAAGAAACGCATTAAACAGGAAAAACGTGATGCAAAGCAACGACTCATTGAAGATCAATCAGAACAGTGATGGTTCCTTTACCGCAGAGTGGGACAAGAATGATCCTAATTGGAAATTCATGAATCACTTGACAAGCAAGGAAATTCAGTGTATCATACATGAAGCAATTAGACAAGACCAAAATGGCAAGTGAAAATTATTCACTCAACAACCTAGAAGAATGGATAGAGGATGCCTTGGAGTCTGAGGCATCCGCAGAAGAGGTTTATGACTGTATTGTTAATACAATTCATAGAAAAGTCATTTATCATCAAAAATGTGCTAGGGATGCACAGGAAGTTCTTGATCTATTGAGTTACAGATCTCGTAAACTACCTAAGAATGTAGTTAAATTTGAGGATGTAAGTAGAAGTCCAGATCAATGGATGAAGTTTTGGTATGATAAGGGAATTGATTTTAAACTAGACTCTCCACTATTACATCCTGATAAAGATCATTAAAAAGTATTGAGGAAGTATAAAAACAATCTAAAATTTATAGATATTTTATATAACTATGTTATAGTACCAAGACATTCCCCAAAACCAATGATTAATTTAGACGAACGATACCACGACTACCTAACAAATCCAACAAAAAAGTTTCGTATTGACGGTGTAGGTGAAAAAGTCACTGGTTATGGTTATCACTGTGAAGATGGTGACATTGCAGGTCATTACATAACAACAGAGAACTATAAATTATTCTATAATAGAAATGAACAGTTTGTTAGGATGGAAGCACTTAGAGAGGCAGTAATTGAAGCATAATAATAAATATAAGTGATTAGTACATTTTAATTATGACCATTAAACACGATTTAGATCACGAGGTTTACATTGACCCAAAAGATCATAAGGAACATGTTAATCATGGAATGTTAGAGTACAGTGAGGCAGATTTAAAAGATGTTCATGCCAACTATGAAGAGTATCACAAGGATGATGAACCTGAAACTGGTATTAATGAT
>VTLG01012936.1_pt1 | contig 33105 bp, 59 predicted proteins | sample 4694571 | NCBI WGS metagenome assembly VTLG01 (sample SAMN12604809, study PRJNA352737) | marine metagenome | biome: ENVO:00000447; feature: ENVO:00000209|ENVO:00000569|ENVO:01000036; material: ENVO:00002151; isolation source: viral sequences binned using virsorter ...
ATGAATTTACCCGTAGAATGAACAGAGATGGTACTGGAGTGGAGCCAGCAAAATTTGGAATTGCAGTTCCAGTATTTGAACATGATTCACAGGAAGTAAAAATCTTCCAGGCTACACAAAAAGGAATTATTAAAGAGTTTGACAAGATAAGTCAAATGGAAGATTATTCTGATTTACTTGCATGGGATTTTGTTCTTTCAAGAGAAGGAACTGGCCTTAAAACTGAATACAGTTTAAGAGCAGTACCACGCAAAAAAGGCACTAGCCCTTTAATAGAAGCCACTTATGCAGAAGCAAAAGATAGTGGATTTGATATTAAAGAGTTAATGACAGGTGGTAATCCATTTTCTCCAGGCGAATAATCGCCATTCATAGGGGGTCTTTTGACCCTCTTTTTTAGTCCTTATTTTTAATTATGAGAATCTTAATAGCTTGCGAGTTTAGTGGAACAGTAAGAGATGCCTTCAATAATCTTAATTTAGGTCACGAAGTTTACTCTTGTGATCTACTTCCAACTAGACAACCTGGAAATCACATTCAGGGAGATGTCCTTGAAGTGGTAAACGATAAGTGGGATTTAATAATAGCCCACCCACCCTGTGTACATTTATCTGTAAGTGGCAGTAAATATTGGGCAGAAAAGGTAGCAGATGGTAGACAGCCAGCAGCTATAAAATTTGTTGAAACAATCTGGCAAGCAAATTGCCCTTTAATAGCAATAGAGAATCCTGTTGGAGCGTTATCAACCAGGTCAAAACTTGGCAAAGCCACGCAATATATCCAGCCGTTTGAATATGGTCATTCAGAATCAAAGAAAACTGGATTATGGTTAAAGGGTTTACCTAAATTAACTCCTACACATATATTGTCATTACCAGAAAAGGGATATTGGGAGAATCAAACTCCCAGTGGTCAGAATAAATTGGGACCAAGTGAGGATAGAGCTTTGGTTAGAGCAATAACTTACCAGGGAATAGCTAATGCTATGGCAAATCAATGGGGAAGAAAGATAGAAAGCCTATTGCAAATGGATTTACTTAAGGTATATTAATAATGGGAACGTATATCTACGAGCCACTAATGGGGTCATTGCAAAAACATGGAGCGTTAGCAGGATTAAGACGCTGGACTTTGGAGCGTGATGACTCAGGCACTATATATCCGCATCGTATATATCGAGATGCTAAGAAAAATATATATCATTCAGTTACCCATATTTTAAAAGAAACCGCACCCCAGGAACAAAAAGATGCTTTGGAACGTTGGATTGAAAAGAAGGGATCAGCAGATGAGAGAGATATGGCTTGCGAGAGGGGGAGACTTGCTCACGCTCATGCAGAATACCTACTTAAAACTGGAGCGAAACTTGCTAGACACAATGCAAACAAGAGAGGTATTTGGAGGGAAGGAAAAGATGAACTGGAGCGTTGTCCAACAAAAGTCACGCAATGGGCATTATCAAAAGCAGCCGAAACCGCACCTCGTGTTAGCTGGAGTGCGTCAGGCTACGCAAGAGGTTTACGATCATTCATATTGGAACGTGTAACGGCCATTCATGCGATTGAATTTAGTATTTATGATAAAGATTATGGCTTTGCTGGTACGGCTGACGCTTTAATAGATATTGATGGAAAGTTAACGATATGTGATTGGAAGACTTCCAAGGAAGTCAGGAGTGATGAGATGTTATTGAACTATTGTCATCAACTTGGAGCGTATAACTATGCACTAAGAAAACTTACTGGTATTGAATGTACCCAGGCATTAGTTTGTATTGCTAGAAGAAGTGGAAAACCCCAACTAAAACTAATGGATTCATTAGCGTTGAGGTCTAGCGAAATATGTTTTATGGAACGCTGTATGAAGTTCCAGGAACAGATAAAAGAACTAGCTGTTGTTTAATTAATATTCATCTTTTATTTCTTTCCAATCATGGAAATCCCATTCTGAAGTATATTCATCTAATACTTCAAATGAATTTATATTTTCTCTAGCTTTAGCTTTAGCTTCTTCTATTGAATTAACATTATTTACTTCTATTTCAAAGTAATTAACTTCTGCACAGGTAATTTTAAATGATTTCATCATAATCTCCTGGTTCGGGTAGGTTTTCAAACTTCTGTTGTGCCTGGCATTGAGCAGCAAAAATAATACCATCTTCATCAAATCCGAGATAATTATTATTTTTTATCTCTTCATAGGCTTCTTCAAAAAGTCTTTCAAGAATTTCAGTATTTTGTAAATTACTCATAATCCGTCATGCCATTTTGTACCAAATGAAGCCATCATTTCTTCATCTGTTGGTTCGTAATCTTCATCTTCAATAAGAATTGAAGGTTCAAATACATTTGGATATATACCAGCATCTTCTAAATCCTGGATAGCTTTATCTTCCATAAAACTATCAAGTGCGGATTGGTGGTTGTGCATAAATGAGTCCATTATTCTTTATCCTGGTATTTGTATTCTTTGTTATAGAACTTTTTATGATTATTAAAATGTTCTTCGGATAATGTACGGAACATATCAAATATGTCCTCAGCTTCAATTAACATTTCAGCGTGGTCATCATCTTTATGCTTATCACAATCAATTCCCATATTCTGCTTAAATAGACACCAATGCCCATTTTCATCGTGGAATAATTGATAAACAGCAAGTAAATTCAAAGTAGAATTTGTATTGGATCGTGCTTCACAGTAAGCATCAAAGAATTTAGCAAAGATAAATTCACATTCAGTTCTTTTCATTTTTTTAACCTTTTTTTGTTAGTGATATATAGGTTGGCATATTTAACAGCCAACTCTGGTTCGTTGTTTGTTTCAGCCCATTTCATAGCCTTATATATAGTGTCCAGGGCTTTAAGTTCTAAACACTTAATTGGACTTTCTTCCTTATCCATTTCCCATTCATACTGATCTAATGCTTTTTTGGCATATCTGTATGCGGTGGATTCTGGAATGTTAGATTTCATTAATGTAGTTACTACATCATTTCTATCCAGGTCTTGACGAAATAAAGTTAAGGCTAGATTAATTGCTTCTTTTCTATCCATCTTCTATATGCTCACTAAATCTTGCATTGAAAGGTTTAAAGTCTTTCATAATAGAATCAAATTTTTTTGGATCGTTTAAACAATTTTCAGCAGTAGTAAGACATTCAATAAGAAATTTATTTCCTAAGAATTTACCAACTATTTCAACTTGCCTTTCAACATCTTTTGAAACATTGATAGCTTTATTTTCATCTTGGGTAGTCACACTTTTCATAAGTGCAACTACTATTGATGTTTTTACTTCAGATAATTTCATTTGGATAGTTCCTTTGCTCTATTGATAATCCATTCATTAACAAAAGGATTTATTTTAATCCAAGTGTTCATATCTTTAGAAGATAAACCAGAGATACTTTTATATTCCTGGTATGCTTTATCGTAATTTTTCATTTTAGTTAGTCCATTGAAAGTTGTAATTTTGTAAGAGAATATCCCTTACTCTTTCCCTGTCTAAAGTATCGCCATCTCCCCAGGTATAACGATTTTCAATTTTTAGTTCCTTTTCTAATAGGATCGAAGCATCTAAAAGAGTTTTGTATTTTTTAAATGCCTTTAATACATCATTGTATTCGACAAATTTATTGTGAATAACTGGATCGGCTAGTGGATATATACCACCTTTGCCATAAAAGTCTAAAACATAATCAATGAATTGACTTTGAGAATTTTCAGAGATTTTCATTTTGGGTTAGATGAATTACTGTTGGCATTACTATATTACATAAGTATTTTCAATTTGTAAATAAAAAAATTCTCATTTTCATAAAATAAAATTGGCCTTTAATATAAATCCCTGGTATGTTGAAAATACATTCATTTTTGAAAAATATGCAAAATTTCTTAAAAGTCAGTAGTAGTAAGGAAATTACTATTAAATTAAGTACTGAGCAATTATTTTTTATTGTAACTTCCTTATTAAAATTAATAAGACTTGATAAAACTAATTTTAAATATAATTATAGAATTTATAAAATAATAGATAAAATTAGTTGCAAGTTGTTTATTAATGTGTAACAATAAATATTGAGAGTTTACCTTATTCCCTCTCACTAATAAAAAAATGTCAACAACAACTACTAACCAGGTTTCAAGTCCATACGCTATTTATGAGAATGAAACAAAAATTGCTTGTATTCCCTATGAAGTTTTAAGGGTTGCAAGTCAATTTGTATCTAAGGATATGGGAAAATATTATATTACTGGTGTTCATTTAAAAGTAGAAAATAATGAAATTACAGTTGCTTCTACTGATGGGCATAGATTATTTTATTTTAAATTTCCTAATAATGAATTAGGCTTTAAATTAAATAAAAATATTACTATTCCAGGTGCAGTATTTAAAAGTCAAATTAAACAGGCAACTAAAGTTTTAATAACTGATAATTTAATTACTTTTATGAATGAAGAAATTTTCCTTTCAAGTGTTCATTATCAACAAATAGAGGGAACTTATCCACACATTGAACAGTTAATACCTGATAAGTTTACAAATAATTTTGAAAAGGAATTTTCCTTTAATTGTGATTATATAGGGCAATTTTGCAACCAGGTAAAAAGATTATCTAAAGAAAAGTCAATAACTTTCAATGGTAATAAATCAACTGCACCTTTTGTAATTACTGCCGAATGGAATATTAAAAATCCTTTTGAAAGTTTAGAGGGATTTAATCCAGTTTTAAATTATTTAATAATGCCTATTATGAAAAGGAAAAATAAGTAAAAAACTTTTCTTCCAAGTAGTTTACATATCTTCTCTATTGTATTACAATACAAATTATAGAGAAGATTTTTTTTTATCCACTTCTCACAAAAAACAAAAATGGAACTAACAACAACAACTAAAAAAGAACATCTCATAAATTTTTTAGATGCTTTTGAAACTGATCCTTGTAGTGACATTATCCAATTAAAAGAAGATAAAAAAAATATTTATCAAGATTTTATTTGGGAACTACACCAGGAAGAAAGTCCAAATAATTGGAGATACAATACAATTTTTTATTTATTAGATTCTGTTGTTAATCAATATGATTTTGAAACAATAGAAGATAACAAACATGAAATTGTAGAAAGTCAAGTTGAGATTTATAATCATAATCTTGCAACTTGGTTAGCTGATGATATTAGTAGAGGTTGTATAGATTTACATATTGATATAGAGGGAAATAAAAATGTATTTGATTATATCAGGGCTATCCAATTTGAAATTATACAAGATATGTTAACTATGATTTTAAATAAAAATTATTCTGAATTATTCCAGGAGAAAAAACAATGAGTGAAAATCTTGAAATTTATTGTGTTTCTAAACGTCATTATGTAATTACTTTTGAAAACCAGGAACAGAAAAAAGAATGGTTAGAAGAAAGAAATACTAGTGATATGTTTTTGGAATATGAAGTAGAAGAATGGAGCGATGGGAAAAAAGAAGAAACAGAATATAGATGATTAACTAAATATTAAATTATTTAAGAATGTAAACTCTTTCTATTGTGTAACATTAGAAAAGGGTTTATAATGTCTATTAAGGGGAGAAAAATTTTTTACACTTCCTACCAAAAAAAAATGAAATCAACTTATTTTATTTATTTACTTTGTGTTTCTATTGTTGGTGTTCAAGGATTTCTAACTATTAGAGATTTTAAAATTGATGCAGTAACCAGGGGAACACAAGCAACAGAAAGTTTATCAACTTCTCTTTCTTCATATTCTCAATACTTACAAAGTTTAAATTAAGATTATGAAGTATAACCACAAATTTTTTGACAATCCAAAACTAGCTTTTGAAATTGCAAAATCAAAATCTATTGATTTTAAAAACAACATAGACAACTATATGTTTATGTATGCAACAGAAAACCAACTACATTTTAAAAATAGTTTTACCAGGAAGTACTTACTTATTAATTATTAACTATGGATTCTGAACTTATCAAATGGCTTGCAACAATGCAAAAAAATTATTCTCTATCAGGAAGTAAAACAAGTTACTACAATGGAGAAAAACAAATGAAACTATTTTTAAAAATTAAAGATAGTTAAACAAAATCAAAAACAAATTATTAACTCTTTCTATTCCAGGAAGAGTTTTTTTTTATGTCATAAAATAATTATTACTATGTGGCTTTTGTTGTTTGGGTTTTTTCTTATCTTTCTTGTAGTCTTGTAAATTACTAATTTTTATTATCTATTGGTACGCTTGCCAAGTTCCCAACAGTTCCCAGGGAAAAAAGACAATGTGATGTAAGAAAAAATTTTGAGAAAAAAAAAATATGTTATTGTGGTGTTTCTGTTCCCGATCTCCTACCTATTCCCAAAATTCCAGGAAGTGCAACGGGTGGGGGTGGTGTAGCAAAACTGTGTCAAATATGTGACAGAGCCCTGAACCTACTGATAAATCTAAAAATTATTTCCTTCTACACTATTTATTATAGTACAATACTACAATAGTGTCAACTATCTTTTTGATTTTCTATTCGTATAGCTAGTTCTGGAGCATTTATGTTTACAGTCTCTACACTCTCCCCTACTACTTTACCCAATGAATCTAATATCTGAGCAGCAGTTTGGAACTGACCTTTTTTGCAAGCCTTATCAAAAAGTCTAACTCTCATAGCTTGAAGCCTGGCTATCATATTTTCTCTATCTTTCTGCCAATCTTCTTCATTCCATTTTGTTACCTCCTTCCAATCGTTCCATGCAGTTTTAACACAAACTCCTTCTCTGGAAGAATGTTCTAAAACAAGATGTCTTGCTGGCAAACCTTCCAACTGTCTTTTGTATAACCTTTGCCTTCTTTGCTCTATAACCATATCTGGCGATCTACCAGGATTTCTCTTCTTTGGAACGGATCTATCGTCAAAATTCTGTAGGATTGCTTCTGTCACGGACTGAAACTTATGTTATTAATTGAATAATAACCTTAAAATAGCAAATTAGTCGATAAAAACTAGCAAATCCATCAAAATTAAGGTTAATCTGTAGTACATGAGTGTAAAAACAAGAGAAAACTTAACATTGAGATGGGCACAGGGGGAGGTATTCAATGCAAAAAACAGGTTTAGAGTACTGGTGGCTGGCAGAAGATTCGGAAAATCTTATTTATCCTGTATTGAACTTGTAAATGCTGCGATCAAACGACCTGGCGAAACATATTTCTACTGTGCCCCGACATATCGCATGGCAAAAGACATTGCCTGGAAAGAGTTGAAGAAACTCGTGCCAAGAGAATGGATAAAATCAAAAAACGAAACAGATTTAAAGATCGAGCTAATAAATAATTCACTTATTGAACTGAAAGGAACAGAAAACGCAACCACGTTAAGAGGTCGAAGTTTAGCTGGTGTTGTATTAGATGAGGCAGCCTTTATGGATTCCGATGTTTGGTTCCAGGTTATCCGACCAGCACTGGCAGATAAACAGGGATGGGCACTTTTCATTTCAACACCCGATGGCACGGCAAGCTGGTTTTACGATTTATGGTGTTACGTTCCAGAAGACATGAGTGGAGATTGGAGGAGGTGGAGTTTTACTACAGTAGACGGGGGTAATGTTCCAGTTGAGGAGGTCGAGGCAGCCAAGGCTCAATTAGATAGCAGAACATTCAAGCAGGAGTTCGAGGCAAGTTTCGAGAATCTTACGGGATTGGTGGCTGTCAGTTTTAATGACGATAATATTAGTAGTGAAGTCCAGGATTTACAGATGTTGCCTTTAATTTTGGGATTGGATTTTAACGTGGACCCTATGGCAGGAATTTGTGCGGTTAAGCATAATGACTGTCTTTATGTGTTTGATGAGATCATGTTGACGGGTGGGGCAACAACTTGGGATTTTGCGGAGGAAGTTATCAGAAGATACGGGGTAGATAGAAGAATAATTGCTTGCCCTGACCCTACAGGTAGTGCGAGAAAAACAAGTGGAGTCGGAGTTACAGACCACAATATTTTGAGGAGGAGTGGATTTACGGTTATGAGTCCAAAAAGTCCGTGGAAGATCAGAGATAAGATTACGTCAGTAAATACAGCTTTGTATGATGCAAACGGAAATCGCAGAACATTTATCCACCCACGATGTAAAGAGTTAATAAAAGCACTTAGAACTCTGACTTATGCTCCAAATACAGGACTACCAAATAAAAACCTGGGAGTAGACCATGCGTTTGATGCTTTCGGGTATCTTTGTTTGCAACAATTTAACCTTGCCAAACCGGAGACATTAGGTCAAACTTCGTTTAGAATATACTAAGAGTTACTTTTTATCATGTATCACGGCTCTCATTCAATGACAGGCAAAAAGAAAAAGAAAAAGAAGAAGAAAACAACTAAGAAAAAGTGAGACAGTTTAGACGAGTAAGACGAGACAAAAAGACGGGAGTGCCTAGTAAATACCTTACAGGTGCTCGAAATCGTAGTGCAAAAGCAAAAGAAATAAAAGATACAGCCGAAAAGTACAAAAAAGGGCAATATATTGATATAAAATCTATTTCTAAATTACGTTCTCAACAAGATGACACAGACAAGAAGAAGAAAACCTCTAAGTCAGGCCGTAGAAAAAAATCTTAAAGAAAAGGCCAAGAAAACAAGATTTACCTATGGTCAACTTGCCCAGGTTTATCGAAGAGGTCAGGGAGCATATTTATCATCTGGTTCAAGAAACGTATCTATGGCTGCATGGGCAATGGGCAGAGTTAATAGTTTCATTAGTGGTAGGGGAGGGGCAAGAAAAGCTGATGCTGATATACTTAAAAAGACACCCAAAAAAAGGTAGCTAATGGCTAAATCAGCAGCTATGAGTAGATGTATGGGTTATGTTTCTACTGTTCGCAAGAACAAAAAGAAGAAATCTACCAAAAAATCCACTAAATCTAAGAAAAAATGATTGAAATTACTGATGAGATGCTTGACATCATTGAAAAAGTAAAAGGAAAGCGAAATCCTGCTTTATGGGATCCTCGTTGTGAACAATATCAAAGAAAATTAAAAGAAGGTACTGTAAAAAAGTCAACAACAAGTTAAACTATCTATAAATACTCTTTTTTCTTTGGATCATGGCATTTTTTCGTGGAGAGGAAGGTTCTGTTAAATTTAAGAACGCTTCTGGTACTACTGAGGCAATAGTTTCGACTACAGGTTGGACATTAGATACTACAAAAGAAACATTAGATGTAACTGCTCATGGTGCTACATCAAGAAGTTTTGTTGGTGGACTAATTTCTGCATCTGGAACTGTTGATTTTCTATATACAGCAGCTAGTGGAAATGAAACTGAGAATCTTATAGATGATGTTTTAGTAGCTGAAGATGCTGGCGATGCACAATTTGAATTATTTTTAGATACTTCTGGCAGTAAAAAAGTAAGTTTTTCTGGAATTGTTACAGGAACAAGTTTATCTGCAACAACAGGCGAACTAGAAACTGTAAGTGTCAGCTTTATTTCTTCTGGTGCTATTACCAACGCTGTCTAATGCCTAAATCATCTTATTCAGCGAAGCAACGCAAACTCGCTGCTGTTGCCCCTCCCAGGGATAAGATTACTGCTGCGGATTTAAAAAAGTTACGTTCTAAGAAAAAGAGGAAGAAAAAGTGAAAACGCTAACTCAAAGACAGAAAGATGCTTTAGCTAGGCATAAGAAAAAGGGTACTCATACTAGAAAACATATGGAAGAGATGAAAAAGCTGATGCTAAAAGGTAAAACTTTTACTGAAGCTCATAATCTGACCATGAAAAAGGTAGGAAAATGAGTAAAAAAGATCCCAGGCTTACAAAAAATAGATTAGAAGGATTCAATAAACCAAAGAAAACACCTGGTCATCCCACTAAATCTCATGTGGTATTGGCTAAAAAAGGCGATAAAATAAAACTAATACGATTTGGTCAACAGGGGGTTGTGGGTGCTGGTAAAAATCCCAAATCCGAAAAGGATAAAGCCAGAAGAAAATCGTACTATGCCAGGCATAATGCACAAGATCCCAACCCAGGATTTTTTACTGCAAGATACTGGTCACACCGCACTAAATGGTAAACAATGACTTACGCTGTACCTGGTCCAATTAGAACTAATATTATCTCATCTACTTCGATAGGCGGAATAGATAGTCCTTTTACTCGTACAAGGGCAGTTCTAGACATGATGAAGGGCTGGGAAGTAATGAAAGCTGTAACTGAAGGAACAGATTATCTCCGAACAAATAGCGAAACATTTCTACCATTAGAGCCAAGAGAAGATTACGATGCTTACTTAGCCAGAGTAAATCGTGCTGTATTTTCCCCATTTACCCAAAGATTAATCAGAGCAGCTACAGGTCTTGTATTAAGAAAACCGATAACACTTACTGGAGATCCTTATTGGACAGAAATGTTCAAGATGGATGTAGATGGCAGAAAGTCAGATTTAGATGAATATGCCAGAAGATTACTTATGTGTTCTCTTACATACGGCCAAAGTCACATTCTTGTAGATTATCCTGCACCATCAGGAGCAGTAAGTCTTGCGGAAGAACGTCAACAAAACCGCAGACCTTACTGGATTGAAATTGACCCAAACAATCTTTACGGCTGGAGACTAGATAGAGAATCAAACTATGGAAACTTAATACAGGTAAGACTTGGGGAGAAAGCTGTGCTCCCAGATGGACAGTTTGGAGAAAAAGTGTTTGACCAAGTAAGAGTAATCGAACCAGGAAGTTACAGAGTATTTCGCAAAAAAGAGCAAATAGAGGAAATGTATGATGTATCAGATGGAAGTTCTGTTGGCCGTTTTGAAGCTGGATCATCAGATAAAGACTATAAACAGGTTGAATCTGGCGAGTTTTCTCTTGGAGAAATACCTTTAGTTACAATTTATTCTGGTAAGACCGATAATTTAGTAAGCAAACCACCTCTACTGGATATTGCATATTTGAATCTTGCACATTTCCAAAGACAAGCTGATTTAATTCATAGTTTGCACGTTGCATCTCAACCAATGCTTGTAATGGAAGGATATGACGATCAAACCAAAGATCTTGCTATCAGCGTAAATTACGCAATGGCAACTCAGCCTGGTAACAAAATCTACTATGTTGAACCAGCTTCCAGTGCTTTTGATGCTCAATCTGCTGAGATAAAGGAGTTACAAATGCAGATGGCTACTTTAGGAATCAGTACACTATCACAACAGAAGTTTGTAGCTGAATCTGCTGATGCTCGCAGACTAGATCGTGTAGATACTAACTCCATGTTGGCGATGGTATCTATGGAATTAGAGCAAAAATTACAAAAAGCGTTTAACTTATCTGCTGAATATGTAGGTATTGAACCACCAGAAGTAAAGATTAGTAGAGATTTTGATATTGAAAGGCTGATTGGTCAAGATATTACTGCTTTAACTGCATTATTCAATGAAAATGTGATAGATAGAGAAGAATTTAGAGATATTTTGGTCCAGGGAGAGGTATTACCTTCAGCAAATGAGGTCAAATCTGAATAGTCTGCTACAATAGTATATAAGTACATAAAATTTATGGCTAAATCTTTAGACCATGTTCTGCAACCTGACGGAACTTATAAATGGGAAGAAGTAGAACTCGTACATTCAACTGCACCAGTTGAACCCGAAGTTTCTCCTGCACCAAAAGAAACTAAGAAAAAAACTACTAAAAAGAAAACTACCAGCCCACTATCTGACTAATTCATGGCAATCGAAGAACAAGTAATTCAGCCTGATTCTGTGGATCCTGCTGAACAGCCCGTGGCTGACACTCCTTCACAACCACAACCACAAGCACCCGATCTCAGTTCTGTAAAAGCAGAATACGAGGCAAAATTAGCTGCTGCTCGTAAAGAGGCTGCTGAAGCACAAGAAAAATTTAAAGGCATAAAGGGTAAATTAGATGATGTCTACAAACAAAAAGAAGAAAAACGTACCAAAGATTTAGAAGAGCAGGGCCAATGGAAAACACTTTGGGAGGAAGCTAACAAAACAGCCCAGGAAAAAGAACAACAGATAATGAATTTATCTCAACAGCTTGAAGAGATGAAAAATTCTCATGAAGTAGCTTCTACAAAAACAGCAGCCCTCGCAGCTATTAGTAATCTTGGAGCGATCAATGCAGAACAAACTTTATCATTGTTACAAAATAAGTTACAAAAGAACGCTGAAGGTAAAGTAGTTATTCTTAATGGTGGAGTTGAGCAAGATTTGAATACTTATATCAGCAGTCTCAAGAATCCTGGTAGTGGTTGGGAACATCATTTCAAGCCAAGTTCAGCAGCAGGAATGGGTGCTAGACCTAGCCCCGTAGCAAATGCTGGTGGAGGTCAGGTAAACCCTTGGAAAACGGGCAACCTCACTCAACAAATGCTACTATTAGAACAAGATCCACAGCTTGCAGCAGTGCTCAAGCAAGAGGCTCAAAAATAGTTAGTTTCTGTGAAACTAATCCCCTTATCTGTGATTAGGGTATCGCAAAAAACTTTTTTAAAGTAATTTAAATGGCTGCTCCGTTTAAGAATTACTCTGGCGGTGTCCTATTAGCGGATATCGTTAAGAGAAATAATTTTAGCACCTATGTTTCTGAAGCTATCAAGGAACGTAGTGCATTTTTAAAATCTGGTGCTGTTGTGCGTAATGCACTTCTTGATGCAACAGAAGGTGGAACAAGAATACAAGTTCCAGAATTTAACCCAATCACACCAACTGAAGAAATTTTAGATGGTACAGCAACATGGGGTACAAGTAATGCTGGTTATTTGACACCACAGAAGATTGGTACAGATACACAGATTGCAACTATCTGTCATAGAGGTTTTGCATACGCTGTTGATGATGTAGCTGTATTAGCTGCTGGCGAAGATCCTATGGGTCATATCAGAAATCAACTTGCAGATGCTATTAACAAACTAAACTCTGCAAGACTATTCAGCTTGTTAGATGGTTTGTTTGGATCTACTTTCGGACCATTAGGTGCAAACAGCTTAGATTTATCTAAGGGTGCTGCTTCTGGTGCTGATACTGATAACTTCTTGACAGCTTCTACTGTTGCAAGAGGAAGATCACTTCTTGGATCAAGAGGAGATGAGCTAGATACTCTAGTTGTTCATCCATCTGTTGCTTACTACTTATATCAAGTTGGTATGCTTACATTCTCAACATCTGCTCTCACAACTGGTGGTGCAGTAACTTGGGGTGGTGGCGGTGTTGGTGTTAACGAAACAAGCATCGGTCAGTTTGCTGGAATGAATGTTGTTATTGACTCTCAAGTTAATACAGTTCATCCTGGTACAACAGGTCATCAAAAAGAGTTCCGTTGCTACTTAATCAAGTCAGGAACAATTCTTGAAGGCGAACAATCTCCACTAAGTATTGAATCAGATAGAAACATCTTATCTAAGCAAGATGTCATGTCTGTTGACTACCATAGTGCTTATCACGTTATGGGTACTAAGTGGACTGCTGCTACTGATAACCCAACTAACGCATTGTTAGCTAACGATAATAACTGGGCAATCACATACGATGCTGATTTAATTCCTATAGTTGAACTAATCGTTAACTCCCCACTTGATACAGGTACTAATCCTTAGTACTATTTAATTAGTGGTCAAAAACCTCATCAATTATTGGTGGGGTTTTTTCTTTACGCTACAATAAAACTAAATTACTTTAATAATCGTGGCAGCTACTATAGACGCAACAATAAAAGGAGAAAATGCCAATAGTTATGTCACATTGACAGAGGCTAATGATTATTTTGATACCTCTCCAGATTCTTCAACCTGGACAAATAAAACAGATGACCAAAAAAAGAGATCACTAATATCTGCTGCAAGATGGATTGACACTTTAGTTTTTTATGGAGATAGATGTGATGATGGACAGGCTCTTAAGTTTCCAAGAAATAATTATCAGGTAGATGGTGTTGAATTAGCTTGTTCTAAAATTCCTAATCCAATTAAATATGCACAATATGAACTAGCCAGGGCATTAGCAAACGATACAGATGCAATAACAGGAACTACAGGAAAAGATGGAAACTTTGAAGAAGTAAAACTAGGAGATATTCAAGTTAAGTACAATACTGCAAGCCAGGGAACAGGATCTATAAACAATATTTTAGATGTTTACCCTTGGTTACAAAGTTACCTTGGAGCGTATATGCTAGGCGGTGCTGGCAGTTTTCAACTTAGGGCGGTTAGAGGATAATGGCAGGACAATTAGACACAGCACTAAAGAACATAGCCAAACAGGTTATAGCTGATTTAGGAGATTCTTTAGATACAAGTATTACTTATACAAGAAAAACATCTCCTGTTTACAACACTTCAACTGGTGCAATATCTACAACTGATGTCAGTTACAGTATAAAAGTACCGATTGAATTTGTTAGGTCGGAAGAGGAAAGTGGATTCCAGGAAAACATTGCAAGGCTATATGTAACTCCTGATTTAATTGGAGATAGTCAGCCGTTACTACAAGATGAAATTACATTAACTTTTTCTGGATCAACTAGAGCAGCTAAAATTACAAATGTCCTTACTGTAAAAGGTGGACAAGAGTATCTATTTCGCATTGATGTTATTTTCTAATGACTTTAGTAAACGCACGAGCAGCATTTGAAACCGCAATCAAAAGTGCCGTAATTGCTGCTGATAATACAGTTACAGTAGTATTTGATAATATGCCTTTTACCACTCCTGGTAAGGACAAAAAATATGTAATGGTAAGTCTTGATTTTGGTCAGGCTACTACTCAAGTCCAGGGAGCAGCCTTAAGTTATTATGCAGGATCAATAAGATGTGGGATTATGACACCACCAAATAGAGGAAGTGCTGTTGCATCTGCGATAGCTGAATCTGTAATAACTGGTTTAACTTCTGTAAACGCATCTAACTATACTGATAGTTTTTCTGTAACTCCGAGAGTATTAGATATTGAAGGACCAACTTCTGTAAATGTCGAGGGAGATAGCCACTATTTATCAGTTGTAAGCTGTAATTTTACTGCCAATGCCTAAAGATTTCAAAAAACACTTCACTAAAGATTTAGGAAAAGCAGTAGTTAAGGGAAGAAAAGAAGTTGCAAGAACAATAACTCGTTCTTTGATTGAAAAAGGTCCATGGTGGACAGGAACATTTGGAGAAAACTGGATAGTATCAAAGACTCCAGTTCAACCCACTAGAAAAAGAAGGCCAGATTTTCCCAATTATTTGATACCCGATCCAACACCAAGACAGATAAAAAACCCAAGAGTTCCAAATGTAACATTAAAAGAGGATTTATTCGTTGGCAACAGGGCTAAGTATGCTGGTTTTGCGATTAACGCACCAGGACAAACAAGACCTAATCTTAGTGGAGAGCCTGTTACTTATGAAGAACATGGTAAAGAGGGTTTCAAATTGACTTCTACAGGAGGACCAAACTGGTACAACATCTATACGAAAGGTGGTCTTATCAACAAAGATATAGCATTAGCGTTCAAAAAGGTTGGCTTTAGGTAATAAAGTAGTAGTATAGTAGATGAATATACTAATTTATTTTGTATGCCAACAGAAAGAGCAATCGACAAGCTAAAAAGAGCATTTAGCATAGCTAACAAAAGTAGTTACCCAATTTACAAAGATGGAGAACTAATCGTAAAAGTATATTGGACACCTTTAACTATTGCAGATAGAGATGCCATAAATGCTACTTTAATAAGAACAAACAAGGGTCAGGAAGAAGGAAGTTTAGACTTTGCTCTTCAAGTAGTAATTAATAAAGCTGAAGATGAAAACGGACAAAAACTATTTATTGAAGCTGACAAACCTAGTTTGAGAAGAGAGATACCACTAGCAGTTATATTAGAACTTATGACTAAAATGCAGGAAGTGAGCGAGGAGGCAACTCCCGATGCCGTAAAAAGCACAACTTGATAAAGACCATTATTTATATTTACAATTTTTCGTTGCAGAAACTTTAGGGATTACTTTAGGTCATTTACAGAAGAACATGACTGTAGAGGAACTATATGCCTGGAACGCATATTTTAGGTTGAAAGGCGAAAGAGAAGAAAAAGCGTATGAAGATATGAAAAAGAAAGCTCAATATCGTAAGGTACGCTAAACTAAATGTAATGTTTTATCGAGATTAGTGGCCTCTAATTACGAAGTTAATATAAAACTGAATACCAGGACTATCAATAAACAGTTAGGTAATCTTGAGAAGCGTATATCAAAGTTAAATAAATTAGCTCAAGGTGGAAGAGCAAGTAGAACAGTAATTCGTAATGAACAGGAAAAAATAAGAAAGACGGGGCAAAGACTTATACTAGAAACTAAAGTTTTAAAGAGAAAACAAGATCAGTTAAAGGTAGATAGGCAACTATTAAAAGTTGACCAACAGAGGAATAATACCAGACAAAGAGGTGGAGGTGGTGCAAGGACAGGAGCAGCTAGAGGTGGGTCAGGAGTCCTATCAGGAGCATTAATAAGTGGTGCATTTCCCTTGTTATTTGGACAAGGACCATTAGGTGCTGTTGCTGGTTTTGGTGGTGGATTAATTGGTGGAAAGTTAGGAGGACAGACAGGAGGTTTTGCTGGAGGTCTTGTTGCTACTGCATTATTAACTCAAGCTCAACAATTACAAGATTCAACAGCAAAATTAGGTCAAGCATTTAATATTTTAACTCCTGACGTTGAAGGATTGACTAAGGCTTTGGGAGCTAATGGAACAGAACGAGAAAAACAGATTCAATTAATTAAAAAGACAGAAGGAACACAAGCTGCATTAGCAGCCGTAACTGAGCAAATGAATCAGCAGATAGGAGAAAAAGGAGTAAAAAATCTAAAAGAGTTTGGAGAGTTGAGTAGATTGGTAGGTAATCAATTCCAGTTATTAGGAACAAAAATGCTTGCTGCTTTAGTTCCAGTGCTTAATTTGTTAGCGACACCTTTTGCTGGTCCAGCAGCGAGAGCAGAAACATCAAGACTTGCAGAGATTGGTGGAGCATCTACCGATCCAACATTATTAGCATTACAGGCAGAATTAGCAAATGTATCTGGTAGTGGTAAGGGAAGATCGGGAGCTAAACAAGCAGAAAAAAGAAAAGCAGAATTAGAAGCATTAATACAAGCCAGGAAAGAGGAACTTGCATTAGTAGGAAAAACCTTAGAAAGGCAGACTACTGTAAACTTGATTGAAGATTCAAGGCTGAAAAAGATAAGACAGTCAAATGCTTTATTACAAGCAAAAATTGATGGAAACCATGAGGAGGTTTTATTAGCCCAAGAGCTTGATGCGAAAATAAAAGAAATGCTAGAAGATGGAATGACGGAGCAAGAAATAGATCGTAAAAAGATTGAGGATCTGTTAATACAAAATAATTTACTGGAAAAACAGGCACAGCAAGCAGAAAAAATAAGGCAACAATTTGCATCATTAGGTCAGTCACTTGCAACAGATGTTGCTGATGGATTACAAGGTCTAATTCGTGGAACTTCTACGCTCAACGATATGTTAAACAACGTCTTGAACAAACTTATAGATGCTGCATTTAACATGGCACTATTTGGTAATCCAGGAGGAACACTAGGCGGTGGAGGATTATTTGGTTCTATATTTAGTGGACTTGGAAGTTTATTTGGTCCTAAAACTTTTATCAGTCCTAATCAAACTCCACAGCTAAGTCCTGAGCAAGTACAAGCACGTTTTAATTTTATGAAAGCAAATGGCGGTCCTGTGAAAGGAGGAAACAGTTATATTGTAGGAGAACGTGGACCTGAGTTATTTAGTCCAGGTGTATCAGGAATGATTACACCAAATCATATGCTTGGTGGAACAACTAACGTAGTCGTAAATGTAGATGCTTCGGGATCTAATGTAGAGGGAGATGAAGAAGAAGGAAGGCAGTTGGGCATTGCATTATCAGCAGCGATAGAATCAGAATTAATTAAGCAAAAACGACCTGGAGGTTTACTTGCATAATGGCTACTTTTCCATCAATTACACCCACTTACGGGCAACAAAAGAAATCACGACCAAATACTAGAACAGTTCGTTTCGCTGATGGCTACGAACACAGAATATTATTTGGACTTGCTGCCCATCAAAATCCAAAAATTTATAATTTTACTTTCGAGGTATCAGAAACAGATGCGGACACCATAGAAGGATTCCTTGATAGTCGTGCCAATGATAGTGCCAGCTTTACTTTTACTCCACCAGGAGAAGGCTTTACCAAAACAGGAACTTACTCTCAATCAGGAACTACAGTAACAATTACTATTTCAAGTCATGGTGTGGCTGTAGGAGATGAACTTACTATTGATTACACTTCTGGATCTGCAACTGATGGTACTTTTCTTGTTGCTTCGGTTACGGATTCAAACGTCTTTACTGTAACTGCTGCTGCTAGTGCTACCAATAGTGGTAATGTTTCGATTACTTTATCGGGGGCAGGACAATACGTTTGCGAAAATTGGTCAAAATCTATACCATATAACAATAGAGCCACAATCCAGACAACGTTTAGAGAGGTGTTTGAACCATGAGCAGTTCTGCTATTGTTAGTAATCTTCAGAACATAAACCCATCATCGGTAATAGAATTATTTACACTTGCACTGGATAACAGCTTACATGGAGCGACCACAGTTTATAGATTTCATGCTGGCTCATCTTTAAAAGATAACGGAGAAGTGGTCTGGGCAGGAAACACATACCAAAGATTTCCTGTAAAAGCCGAAGGTTTTGCGTTTACAAAAGGCCAGTTACCTCGCCCCACTTTGACAGTAAGCAATGCTTTGGGGACAATTACATCTATATTGCTTACAGTAAATGCCACAACCACTGGAAATGATCTTACTGGTGCAACTGTTACCCGCATTAGAACTTTGGCAAGATTTATAGACGCTGTAAATTTTCCTGGAGACATAAATCCTTATGGAACACCAGATTCTACAGCAGAGTTTCCACAGGAAATATACAAAATAGATAGAAAGTCGGCAGAGAATAGAGAGGTGGTTCAGTTTGAATTAGCTGCTGTATTTGACCTTGCTGGTATTCGTGCTCCTAATAGACAATGCACTAGAGCAGAATTTCCTTCAGTAGGTACAGTTGTAGGATGAATTGGAAAGACGCTGCACTTAATCACGCTGAGATAGAAGATCCAAAGGAATCTGTTGGGCTTTTATTAAACGTCAGGGGTAAAGAAAGATATTATCCTTGCCGTAATCTTTCTATGACAGCACATCAATGTTTTATTCTCGACCCAGAAGATTATGTAAAAGCAGATAACTTGGGAGATATAGTTGCTGTTGTTCACAGTCATCCATCAACTCCAGCTATAGCTAGTCAGGCAGATAAAGTTAGTTGTGAACAAAGTGGACTACCTTGGCACATAGTCAATCCAAAAACAAAACAGTGGGGATATTATGAGCCACAAGGATACGAAGCACCTTTGCTAGGCAGACAATGGGTATGGGGTGTAACAGACTGTTGGTCTTTGGTTCGTGACTATTACAAACAAGAAAAAGGAATAAAGCTAAAAGATTATGAAAGACCGATCACTCCAGAAGAGTTTATGAAAGATCCTTTATTTGAAAGTTACGCTTGGAGAACAGGATTCAGAGAACTAAGACCAGATGAAAAGTTAGAGTCTGGAGATGTCTTATTGATGAGTATTTTAGATTCAACTTTAAATCATGTAGCTATTTTTCTCGGAGATGAGGTATTACATCATTTAACCGATAGACTATCTTGTAGAGAACCATATTCTCCGTGGTTGTTAAAATGCACAGGAAAGAGGTATCGTTATGCTTCGTAAAATAAAATTATATGGAGAACTTGCAAAGTTTGTAGGGCATAAAGAGTTTGAGATAAAGGCAGACACACTAGCCCATGCAATGAGTTTTTTGATAAATAATTTCCCTGGAATCGAGCAGCACATGAATGACAGATACTATAAATTAAAAGTTGGCGATTATGAGTTAGATAAAACTGAATTAGGAGATCCAATAGGGCAACAGGATATACATTTGATTCCTGTAATTACTGGTGCTGGTAGAGGATTAGGAAAAATATTATTAGGTGCTGTATTAATTGGATTTGCAATCATAAATCCAACTGTAGGTTTTGGACTTGGACCAGGGGGTTTAGGGGGAGGATTTGCAACTGCCTCTGGAGCGTTCAGTTTTGCTGCATTTGCAGGAAATATAGGTATAGCTTTAGTTCTTACTGGAGTTTCTGAGATGCTAACTCCTTTACCTAAAAAGCCAGATTTTAGTTCTGAGGAAGATCCGAGATTATCTTTTAGTTTTAATGGACTACAGAATACATCAAGGGCTGGTACACCAGTTCCAATAGTTTATGGAGAAATATTCACTGGATCGGTTGTAATTAGTGCTTCTGTAGATACTGAGCAAGTACAGGCATGAGTGATATTAAACGTATTATTAGAGGTGCAAAAGGTGGAAATCCAACACCTCCATCGCCAACTAGAGATCCTGATAATCTTCATAGTAGACAGTATGCTACTTTTTTAGATTTAATATCGGAAGGAGAGATAGAAGGTTTTGCCACTGCATCTAAAGAAGGCAGAACAAAAGGCACAACTGCATATAATAATGCTGCATTGAAAGATGTATTTTTAAATGATACTCCTGTTATAAGAGCTTCAGCAGATTCCACTGATGTTCAAGATGTAGATAGAAATTTTCAAAATGTAACTTTCAATCCTAGATTTGGTACGGATAGTCAAACTGCTATACCAAATATAGATAGTAGTGTATCTACAACAAGTGTTGGTGTCACAGTAACTAAAGATGTTCCTGTAACGAGACAAATAACTAATACCAATGTTGATAAGGTAAGAGTAACAATTACTTTTCCTCAACTACAAAGAGCAACTGACGATGGAGACTTACTAGGTACTTCTGTTCAATTAAAAATAGCTGTTCAATATAATTCTGGAGGTTTTACCGATTTAGCCATAGGAAGTAACGGAGAAACAACAGATACAATTACGGGTAGAAGTGGAGATGCGTACCAAAGAGATTACGGAGTGCAAATAACGGGTGCATTTCCAGTGGATATTAGAGTTAGTAGAGTTACAGATGATGCAACAGATACTAATATTCAAAATACTTTTCAATGGACAAGTTTTGGCGAAATAATTGAAGAATCTCGTACTTATAACAACAGTGCTTATACTGCTTTGCGTCTGGATTCTATGCAGTTTAGTTCTATTCCAGATAGAAAATTTAGGATTAGAGGAATAAAAGTAAGGATTCCAGGAGCAGGAGCATCTAGTTCTGGAACTCCCACTGTTGATATTAATACTGGCCGTATTGTTTATCCTGACGGCTATATTTTTAATGGAGTTATGGGAGCAGCTACATGGTGTTCATGTCCTGCAATGATTCTGCTTGATCTTTTAACTACAAGTAGATATGGATTCGGAGATCACATAACAGACAGTTCTCTTGATCTTTTTAGTTTTGTAAATGCCAGTAAGTTTGCTAATACACTTGTAGACGATGGACAGGGAGGAGAGGAAGCTAGATTTAGCTGTAATGTAAATATTCAAAGTTCAAAAGAAGCATTTGAACTGATAAATGAATTAGCTGGTGTAATGAGATGTATGCCGATTTGGTCTGCTGGTTCTATAACAATCACACAGGACAAGCCTACCGATCCAAGTTATCTATTTAACTTATCAAATGTAGGGGAGGCTGGATTCAGTTATGCAGGAAGTAGTCTTAAAACAAGACATAGTGTTGTATCTGTGTCTTATTTCAACATGGATAGCCAACAAATAGATTTTGAAGTACATGAAGATACAGATTTAATAGCGAAGATAGGTACAGTTGTCAAAAAAGTACAGGCATTTGGATGTACTTCTAGAGGACAAGCAAAAAGATTGGCAAAAGCTATTGTTTTCGGGGAAAATAATGAGTCTGAGGTCTGCACTTTCACAACATCTATAGATTCTGGGGTAATTGTTCGTCCTGGTGCTGTCATAGAAATACAAGATCCAGTAAGAGCAGGGGTAAGAAGAGGCGGAAGATTAAAAAGTGTTACTTCTACAACTGTTGTTACTGTCGATGATACTGCTGCAACAGATTTTGCTGTAGATGCAAGCGGAAACCCTGTAGGAGATGCAACTCTCAGCGTACTTTTACCCGATGGAACGTCTGAAAGTAGGACGATCTCATCTGTATCAAATGGGACTATAACTGTAAGTTCTGCTTTTTCTCAAACTCCTAACGTAAATACGATTTGGCTCATATCAAACGTAACTGTTAAGTCTCAATTATTTAGAGTAATAACAGTTGAAGAGCAGGATGGAATAAATTATGCAATTACAGCTTTATCTTATGTTGAAGGTAAGTATGCGTTTATTGAAGATGGAGAAGCATTACCAGCTAGAATCGTATCTAAATTAAATGCACTTACTGAACCGCCTGGTGGTTTAAGTGCTGTTGAAAGAATATTTCCTATTAACAATCAGGCTGTATCAAAAATAATTATTAGCTGGCAACCCATAGTTGGTGTTACCGAATATCAGGTTAATTATAGGTTTGGGAATGATAACTTTATTAGTGAAAAAGTATCTAGACCTGATTTTGAAATAGTAAATAGTAGAAAAGGAACTTATACGATCCAGGTGTTCTCATATAATGTTCAAAATGTTTTGTCCGCAACATCAACCAATATTACTTTTGAAGCTGTTGGTAAAACAGCAGTTCCACAGGATGTTACAGGATTACTTGTTGAACCTGTTTCAGATCAATTCATAAGATTACGTTTTGATAAGGCTACAGATATTGATGTTACGCATGGTGGAAACGTAGTTGTCAGGCATAGTAATCTTACAGATGGAACGGGTACTTTTACTAATTCTGTTGATATTATTCCTGCTCTACCAGGTAACGTATCAGAAACATTGGTCCCTGCTGTAGATGGAGAATACATCCTTAAATTCCGCGATGACGGTGGTAGACTAAGTTCTGGAGAAACTTCTGTTGTTGTAACAACCCCTGATCCTGTACCCAAGTTACTTGTATTAGCAGATAGAGAAGATACTGATGCAACACCTTTTGCAGGAGATAAGGTTGATTGTTTCTTTTCTGATGATGTAAATGGTCTTGTTCTTGGATCGTTAGAAACATTGGATAATGTCACTGACTTTGATACTATTCCTGATTTTGACTTTTTAGGTGCTGTTGATATTACAGGTGGTCATTATGATTTTGCTTCAAAACTAGATTTAGGTGGCAAACAACCACTAAGATTAAAACGTCATTTTGTAACACAAGGTTTCTATCCAAATGATCTGATTGATAAAAGAACTGCGAATATTGATACCTGGACAGACTTTGATGGTGCTACTGCCTTTGATGTCAACGCAAAACTATTGGTTGCAACAACTGATAGCGATCCAGCTACATCTGATTCTGCTACTTATACACAATCTGGAACGACAATAACAGTAACAAAATCTAGTCATGGATTTAGTATTGGTACTTTTGTCGATATTGATTTTACGAGTGGTGGTGCAACTGATGGATATTTTGAGGTTCAATCTGTGCCAAGTAGCAGTACGTTTACTGTCACTGCCTCATCCAGTGCAACAATATCAAGTAGCAACTGTAATATCGGAGCAGGATTCACTAAATTCAATACACTTGCCAATGGAACATTTATTGGTCGAGGATTTAGATTTAGATGCCAAATGGATTCAGATGATCCTGCACAATCTATTGAGGTTGATCAACTAGGTTATACAGCAGAACTTGATAGCAGAACTGAAACTGTAAATACTGCTATAGCATCTGGTACGTCAAGTAAAGCAGTTACGTTCCAACACGCTTTCTTTACAGGAACTTCTGCACTTGGAGGATCTACTTCTGCGTATCTGCCTAATATTGGAATTACGATAGAAAATGCACAGTCAGGAGACTTTTTTGCCTTATCCAGTATTTCTGGAACGGGATTTACGATTGATATTAAGAATGGCTCTAGTTTTGTTAATAGAAATTTCAAATATGCTGCAACGGGATTTGGACGTGGTAGTTAGTATTGAATTAAGATATACTTAGATAAAAAATTGGATTAGGTAATGGCTACACACGATTATGTTATAGATAACTCCACTGGAGCTAATGTCCGAACTGATTTAAATAATGTACTGCAAGCGATATTAACAAATAACAGTTCTGGTTCTGCTCCTAGTACCACTGCTGCATATATGTTGTGGGCTGATACAAGTAATAATATTTTAAAAATGCGTAATTCAGCAAATGATGGCTGGATTGATTTAAGAACACTTACTGGTGGTATAACTTCCACTGCTGATGCAACAATAAATTCTATAACTATAGGTAAAGGTGCAAACTCTGTTGCTGGTAACACTGTCCTGGGAGAAAGTGCTTTAGACGCTTCTGTAAGTGGATCAAATAACACTGCTATTGGTAATATTGCCTTGACAACGCTTACATCTGGAAATTCAAATACTGCTGTAGGTTCACAATCATTACAGCTAAGTACAACAGGAGACTTTAATGTAGCTCTTGGTAAAGATGCTCTCAGATATTTTGTAGCTAGTAACAACACTGCTGTTGGTGCTGATGCGTTACAGGGTACTAGCGGATCATCAACTGGTGCTAGCAACACTGCGATAGGGAGAAGTGCTTTAACTGCAAACACAACTGGAACACAAAATGTAGCAGTTGGGGCTAATGCTTTAGATGCTAATACTACTGGTGGTAATAACAGTGCTTTAGGTCAAGATGCTTTAGGTGCTAATACTACAGGAAATTTTAATACTGCTTTAGGTAAAGATGCACTTAGAGATAATACTACTGCTGATAATAATACGGCTGTAGGCCATGATGCTTTACAAGCAAACACAACTGGAGAACAACACACTGCCATAGGTTCTTTAGCTGGTACAGCAGTAACAACTGGTAGTAGAAATACTTTTGTTGGTTATGCTTCGGGTCAATCTACCACTACAGCAGATGATAATACAGCAATAGGCAGAGGTTCTTTATCCAATAATTCAACTGGGGCAGATAACGTAGCCATAGGAATGGGTGCTTTACATGCCAACACAACAGCTTCAAGTAATACAGCCGTTGGTAAAAGTGCTTTAGCAGCAAACACCACTGCTACTGATAACACCGCAGTTGGTAATAATGCTTTAACAACAACCACAACTGGTGTAGACAACGTTGCCGTTGGAAAAGATGCTCTTGAAGCAAATACTACTGGAAGAATGAATGTTGCTATTGGTAAAAATGCTTTACAAGCAAACACAGAGGGCGAGTTAAATGTAGCAGTAGGTAGAGAGGCTTTGTATTTCAATACCACAGGGGATAGTAACGTAGGAGTTGGAAGAAATGCTTTATCCAGTAACACAACAGCAGGCAATAATGTTGCTATAGGAGACAGTGCTTTAAATGCCAATACAACTGGATTGCAAAACGTAGCGATTGGTAGTAAAGCTTTAAACCTTAATACTACGGCTAGCGATAATACTGGTGTAGGTTTTCAAGCATTAGAACATAATACAACTGGAACTAACAACACTGCTTTAGGTAGAGATGCTTTAGAACAAAACCAAACTGGTAGCAATATAACTGCTATTGGTGCACACGCTTTAGGAAGTGCTGCAAGTGGTGGTAGTAATGATAGTACTACTGCTGTAGGTTCTGAAGCAGGAAGGTATGCTAGTGGTGCAAATAATTCAACTTTAATAGGTTATCAAGCTGGACATAGAATTACTGGTGGAGATGATTATACATTTGTTGGCTATCAATGTGGAGGTGCAGTAGATAGCAACAACATTACAGGGCAGAGTCATACAGCTATTGGAAATTATGCTTTACAAAGAGTTACTTCAGCAGTTTACAATACTGCTCTTGGTAAGTCTTCAATGGCTGGTCTTACGACAGGTTCTTATAACGTTGGAGTAGGTCCTTTTTCTCTTGGTAATGGAACTGTCACAGGAGATAGAAATGTTGCTGTAGGTTACAGTTCAATGAATCAAAATACAAGTGGACAACGTAGTGTAGGTATTGGTTATCAAGCACTATATGCCAACACAACTGGTCAATATAATGTTGGGATTGGATACAACGCTTTAGTACAAAACACAACTGCACAGCAAAATGTTGGTGTTGGATATCAAGCATTAGGTTCACAGACAACAGGTAATGAAAATACTGCTGTAGGCGATTTAGCATTAAACACCTCAACAACTGGTTTTGAAAACGTAGCGGTAGGATCACAGGCTTTGCAGCTTTTAACTACTGGTTCAAGAAATTCTGCTTTAGGTCGTGAGGCTTTAGATAATGTCACTACAGGAACCGATAATACAGGTTGTGGTAGATCGGCTGGGGAACAAATTTCAACTGGTAGTAATAATACATGCTTGGGAAGAGATGCTGGTAGATCTGGTCAACCTGGTGGACAGATAACAACTGGAAGCAATAGAATTTGTTTGGGTAATGATGATGTCACTGACTTCTTTTGCAAAGTTTCATTAACTGCCACTTCTGATGCGAGAGATAAAACAGACATTACTGATTTCACTCCTGGATTATCTTGGGTTAATAAATTACGTCCAGTTACTTATAGATGGGATGAAAGAATTAATTATAGTGATGATCAAAGTGTAGCACCTGATGGAACTCATAAAAAAGACAGATTAAATATCGGATTATTAGCTCAAGAAGAACTAGAAGTAGAAAAAGAACATGGATACGGTAATGATGAGAATGATATGTTGATCACACGTCTAAGTTCAGATGGGAAACAATACTCTATGGCATATGACCGATTAGTTCCTATTCTTATCAATGCAATAAAAGAATTATCTGCAAAAGTCACAGCCCTGGAAGCAGGGTAAACTGTAAACAACTACTTTTTTAATTATGGAAGAAAGAACCGCAGATGAAATAGCAACAATTTTTTCTGCTGCTGGCGATAGCGTTACTCTAATTAATGCAGATGCTAATTTTGCTGCTTATCAAACAGCAAATCCAGAAAGTAATTTAACTGAAACAGAATGGAAACAAATGATTCAGAGAAATGTAGTCCATCTTGAAACTATAAAAGCTTATAAAAAAGTTGATGGTACAACATCTATTTGGACATCAGAAGATTTCACAGCTATTGATGCTGCCGTCACTTCTGGTAAAAAACTTTATGCTTAAATTATGAACCTTAAAGAAAAACTACAACAACTTGCACAAGAAAGACAAAACTTGCAAATTGCAATGATTGAAATTACTGGTGCAATGAAGATTCTCGAACAGCAGATTCTTGAAGCTGAACCCGAATCAACCCAGCCATCAGATACAGAGGCATCAACCCCACAAGAAGAAGTAACACCATCAGAGTAAGTGGTGCTACCATTTTATTAATAATTTCTTTGATCATGTTTCAAAAGATCGCAAACATTTTGAGTATCATCTCATTTGTAATGGTAGCTTCTATGAGTGGTGGAGCATACCTGGGCTACAAATATGTAACATCTGAAAATTTTAAGTCTCAGGTTATGAATGAGATTCTTGGAAATGTACAGGGTGCTATGCCTAAAGTTTTGGATAATGTGATACCCGAAGCAACAGGGCCATCTATACCTATACCTAAAAAATGAATTGTTATTGGTGTGATGCTGAACTAATACCAAGTGGAGATATTGATGTTGATGAATCTATGGGAAACCTATACCCTGAGTTTTCTGTACGCACAAGTTTAAGTTGCCCCAGGTGTTACTCAGAAGTAGAAGTTTTAAAGAAAAGAGATGCTTACGACTAATGGTATTTAGATTCTTAAAAAAAGTAATTAAATACTATGTTGATAAATTAATTCATTGGCTGCGTATGCAAAAATTTAATTTAGAACTTGATAATGAAATAAAAAAATTTCAAGATAGTTATTGGAAAGAAGTTGCAAAAGAAAAACCAAAAATTATAGAAAAAGGTAACTTTGGGGAAGATGGCTGGTCTATTTCTATAGGAGAGGTAAATGACGGAGATACCAAAATTTAAAATAAACGAGATTCAAATACACGAAATACCGATATGGAAGTTTAATAATCCAGTAGTAAATTACATAAATAAACCTGTTGTAGATATTCCAGGTTGTGTAAGAGTACATAGAAATAATTTAACTAGCCTTATCGATAACCCTAAAGATGAATATGGAACATATACAGAATGTGGTAATTTTAGTATTCCTAGCTTTGAACCTTTGGAGTATAACCCCAGCGAATTTAAGTACACACAAGCCGAAACCGCCAATCAGACAGAAGAGTTTGTACCACCAACAGTAGAACCACCGAAATACGAACCAAAAAAGAAAGAAGATAAACAACTTTTCGTTGAGTGCCCTGGACCGAATGACCAAAGAGTAGGCCAATATGCTTCAGAATTTAAATTAGAGCGTGTCATAGGGCATGAAAGAAGCGAGGATGGTAGTAAGTGCATAACGCTTTATGAAGACGTTAAATTCATCGAGCAATACATACCGAATCCTCCACAGCTTGTTAGCACTGCTGTTATTGCTACTGTTGCTGCCTCTACTCCACTACTGCTTAATATTGTCAAACCTTTAGTAAAAAATTTATTTAAAAACCTTACAAAGAAAAAAGATAAGGTAGAATAATTATCCGTAGATAAGTGTAATACCCGTGACTTATCTACTGGCCTATTTTTAGTTCGTGAGTGTGCGGTATAACTTGGTTAGGCTTTGGAGCGATACGAACCCCCTCGCATAATTTTGCGTACTCACTTTTAGGATCGAAATAAATTCCAGCCAACATCAACTCTCCACAATTTTTCAATCTTGCTATTTCATAGTTGAGCATTTTTGCATTTAGTTCCTGTTTTTGTAGTTTTATTTGTGTGTTAGCTGCATCGAGGCAAGAGTCTTGAAATCGTTTATCTAACGGAATATTGAATGTAAATGCAAATCCAAAGTTAAGTCCTAAAGAATCTTTGTTACCACTATAGTTTTCTTGATAATAAAGTATATTACCTGGATTATCTGGTACACCATTATTATCATCGTCTGTTGGATCGTACACGGGTGTACTATAAATGTAATCTTGAGGTCGTCTTTGATTAAATGTTGTGGTAACAAATGGGCTAAATCCCATCTGTGGTCCAGAACAAACTATCCCATTTCCATACTGATTTTCTACCATCGGACCCCCTAACACTTGAGTGGCGAAGTTTGATACACTGGATGATGATTGTGCAACGGGGGCACTTGTGTTTGACACATTAGCAAACACTGGATTGCTTATAAGACTTATTGCGAGAAGATAGTTGTGGTATCTGTTACGCTTGTGCTTTCTATGGTTCGAGTTATATCGGTTACGGATTCCATTCCAGGTGCTTGATAAACTTCTGTAAATTGAAAGGCATCTCCCTGATTTGTTTGAGTCCAGTTTGGTCTTTGATCTAAATTTAATCCCTGCCATGTATGAGTAGTTCCGTTTATAGTTTCGCTGACAGTAGTAGCTGCTGGAGATATAGAAGATCCGTCATGTTGTATTCCTGATCCTGTAACCGAGTACAAAAACCCACTATTATACTCTGTTGTTCGTATAGATTCTGTAATAATTGTGGAAGTTTCTGTTCGACTTGTGGAACTGCCCTGTGTGAAATTCGGAATAACTGGAACAGCGTAGCAAGGAGCAGATATAACAAAACCAAGAAGAAGTAGCCTCCTCATTCGATAGTGAGATCAACGACAAACTGACCTGTAATTACGATACCCGTTCCTGTTCCAGGTGTCATTGTAATATTGTGGTTATCTAGTGCTACTGCTGCTGTACCTACAGATCCAGCACTTGTAGATGTAAGGTCACTAAAGTTTGGAACTGTGCCAACTGTAACTGCACTACCTGGTGTGGCATCTCCTTCTAAATAGCTAGTAGAAAAACTAAACGCTTCTCCCGAAGTTGCTTGCGTAGCAGAAGGAAAAGTTACTGCTGGTACTCCATTAGTCACAGAACCGAAGCCACCTATTGTAGCTGCTGAATTTGAGTCTACAGTTGTTACATTATTACCTGAGATGCTGTAACTAGATCCGATCTTATCTGCTGTACTTGCAGCCGATAAAGATTCAAACTTTACACTAGAGGATATATTATGCGTCATGTCCGCATAGGCTGGTGCGGATACAAGTAGTAAAAGAGGAAGTAGCTTTTTCATTTGCTCGCAACTTTAGGGTTCTTATTATCTACTATAGTATCTTTTTTCTTCTTTATCTGAAAACCTAGTGATGCAGTACTAGCTGAAAAAATCGAAGCTATAAATGTGGGGTCAAAATCTACTATTTTCTTACCAGAAGGCGGTTCATAGTATGAAAGGGATAAAAGTGTTGCCGACCACAAAAGTACGCAAACTTTCACAATAGTTTCAACTTTACTAGGCTCTTGATCTTCCATAAAAGTTAAGATTCTTGTCTAATACTAGCAAAAGAGCTATGTTTGGGAAGTAACACATAAAACCGATGGTAAAAATTTTAAAACCTATTCTTCTAGTCTTTATAAAATCAAAAGCAATGAAGCGACTGATAGTTGATCTATTAAAGGCTATAGCAAAACAAACAGACAACACAATAGACGATCAAGCAGTTGCTTTTATTGAGGCCAGAATGTTTCCAGGCTCCACCACCTCTCTTCAATGATATGAAAGATGACGGGTTTATGAAAATGATCCATACGGAACTACCTCCCGAAGCAGAACTAATGATAGAGCTTCGGTGTAGAGAAATATGGGCCTGTGATGATGTAGATAGAATAAAAGCCTTTTGTATAGACATGATGAAAAATCATGCCAGGGCTGAAGCGGTACTATCTAAAGCAATGATGAAAGTAATAGAACTAGAAGCAACATTAGCTGTATTACAAACCAGAACAAAAAGAAGTACAGGAATATATAAACTTAGATGGTGGTTAGAGCAGTTTTATATGCACTTGAAGTACAGACATATAACAAAGCGTTATTCGCATCGAGCGTAAGCTGCCTGTTGTCTGGAAACTGTCATCTCAGGATATTGGATCGTTTCCCATCTATGTCCACATTCGTAACATTCTCTTCTACGAATGATTATGTATTTTGAATTTCTTTCAGATCGGACCACCTTCTGATCGCCTAACTTTTTACAGTTAGGGCACTCAACCCATGTTATTCTTTTCATTTTTTACTTAGCAGTAGTTTCTAAATCGTCAAAAATATCTTCCATTAATATTGCTTTTTCATTTAGTTTTTCAAGTCTATCTTCCGCTTGTTCAAGTTCAGTTAACATTCTGTCCATTTTTTCATCTTCGTAAGCCTGTTCATAGATAGGTTCTAAATAAATATCAATAGCAGTTCTAACCAGGTGAGATATGGATTTACCTGGTCCGCTAAGACTTTCCAATGCTTTATGCTGAGAGGTTCTAAGCTGAACTGTAGTTCGTATCAGCTTATCTTTTTCAAATAGTGATGATCCTTTAGTAGCCATGTTTTTTAATGTAGTATAGTAGACTGAGGACTTACAGATCGGGTTAGCTTATTTAGTGGCAATTTATCAGGAGTTCCCCCCTTTTGACCCACCACTAAATCCTCGATGGGAACTTGTATTATCATTTGTAAAATTGTGCCAGGGAAAATGAGGGTCATGGTTCCCAAGATTACAAAAAAGCAGCGTAACCACCCGTTTTACTACCAGGTTGATCTTGCCTCAGACATTAGGAAAATTCTTCGTCCGTTATATCGAACCAACGAAACATATCTATGCAGCCATAAATACAATCTATTGGATCTTTTTGTTTATAACAGAATGTCCTTTTAAGGTCAGGATCATAATGAATCTGACCTATGTAAGGAGATTTTGGAAAATTAATTCCAAGTGATGAACGAAAATAAATACTCATTAGCAAGCGTACTCTCTATTATCTGCAATGGCTTGAGCACGATCTTCTTCCCATTCTTCGTCAGTAGGTTCTCTATAATCTCCTAAATGACAACCATCGGTTTCAAGAAAATCATGGTAAGACATTTTATCTGCCTCCTCTTCGGGGATCTTTATACCGATTAGACCTTTAGTGTCTCTATCCTCTGGTTTGTAATCTTTATGATCGTAATACCAGGAAACTCTTTTTACTTCTTCTGGATAATCGTCAGTGCCACTATAAATAGTAGGCATCATTCTATCAAGAGCATCATCGTAAGAATCAGCTTCTATTTCAAATGTTTCGTACAAAATTGTTTCAGTAGCAATCTTGTAAAGTTTTTTTGGTTCTTCTTTAGTGGTCATAATAAATTTGAACTTCCTTAGAAGTATAGCAACAAAGTGCCACCACTATGTAATCTGTTACGAAACTTTAACTTTCGCAATTAGCCTTTCTTCCGTCTATTCTTCTTTGTACTGATTCTCTCCACAATAATTCATCTTTTGCTTCTGCTATTTTGTATTCTGCACTAGAAAATTCACGTTCTAACTGACTATATGCAGCCTTTCTAACCCAGGCTGTACCTTTCATTCCTTTTTGTTCTGCTGCCTTTTCTATAAGTTTTGATCTATGTGGATCTATCAGAACTTGGTAATAATTTTTGTTTCCGTGTTTAAGTGCCATTTAATAAGTCTCTCTTGTACTACTTTACCACCAAAAAGGCAAATCGGCTTTATCAACTTGCTTTTTTACATAATTTTTTCTAGCTTGTTTCCTTTGGCTCGATTTACCTTGATGTACTTCTCTAGCTTTTTTTAGAAAGTCTACAGCCCTGGATAAGTCTCCTGTTCTGGACTTTCTAACTTCAGCGTATAGGTCTTGAATTACCTGGACTCTTAAATTCTTTTGCATAGGCAGCAGCCATCACTTCATGGAGTGTCTTATAGTATGCTACCTCAGTATTACTTTGATAACACCAGCCTTTTGTAGTATTTAAGATTCTAACCATCAATGAGTTTCCTCCCAAGTGTTTCCGACAGATACTTCAGCAACGGCAGGAACTCTACCTAACCATTTTGATTCTGCATTTTCCATAATATCCTTTAGTTTTCTAGCCCATGCGTCAGCAAATTGC
>VTLG01016390.1_pt1 | contig 33100 bp, 42 predicted proteins | sample 4694571 | NCBI WGS metagenome assembly VTLG01 (sample SAMN12604809, study PRJNA352737) | marine metagenome | biome: ENVO:00000447; feature: ENVO:00000209|ENVO:00000569|ENVO:01000036; material: ENVO:00002151; isolation source: viral sequences binned using virsorter ...
AATGTGCTCGGACCACTAAAAACAATAGATGAAGACTTCAAAAAACAAATTGAAGCTCAAGAAAAGGCAATGTTAAATGGCAAAAATCATAGTTAAAAAATCAAATAATAAAGTAATTTCATGTATAGAAAATACTGAAACCATCACTATTGATAGCACATCATGTGTTGTTACATCCTCTGATGGCAATATAGAACTTACTGGGGTAAATTCAACTACTCATGATATATACGAAGATGTTTCAGAGCCAACTAAATTTTGGGGGCAGTGTTTTACATACATAGATGGCAACTGGGCAATAGATAGCAATTATGTTAATTCTTTAAATGAGTTTAGAACTCTTAATGGTCACGAAACTTTAGAAGTAGAACTTTAAGATTTAGCAGAAAAGTTAGTATAATATAAGTAGAACTTGCAAAATAAGTTGGAATAAGATAAGGTACGATTTAGGAGGTACGAATGCCAATAGAAACTAAAACGTACAAACATTACTGGACGGATAAGAAGTGGTGGCAAAATGAAGACTATGTAGAGTTTCCTGTTTTAACTTACAAGAAACACTATGCAAGGACTAAAACAGTTGAAAGAAAAATAAAAAGTTTATTAAGAAGAGGTAAATCTTTTATATTAAACACCAATATTTTGACTGGAGATGATATACTATATGTAAGTGGCTTTAACGGTATGGTTCAACCATGTAATGATGCATCAGAAGAATGCAAACACATATGGGACGACAAAAAAGAAGATGGTCATGTATTACATATAAACAATTGTCTACCCTTTTTAAATGGGGTTAGACCTGTGTGGGGAGACGCCCCACCTAAAAGAATTAGAAGAGTCTCTATAAAAAGAGGCATTAGTTCAAGGAGAAATGCATAATGCAAGAAGAGCTTAAAACAGATTTAGAAACTTTAGAAAAAGAAGTTGTAACATTAAGACAACAGTTACTTAATCTTAATAACCAACGAGATTTGCTAATAACAAAAATTCAGCAAGTAAATGGAGCAGCTGGTTACTTAAGAGGTAAACTAGGAGTAGAAGCTCCAGAAGAAGTAGTAGAAGAAAAGCCTGAAGAAACAACGGAGGAAAACTCGGAGGGTTAACCAATGCCTACAGTGGCAAACGAACAATTTGACTATGTTAGAATTGATACTGGTGGAGGTGTCTTTACTAATAGAGATTTAGAAGCTAGGTCTATTACTGGTACATCATTTTCAGTGATAGAGGGTACTGATGATTTTTTATATTTAGGGGATGACGCTAAATTTGATATGGCAATATTTGACATAGATACAGCCGGCAGTTATACAGCACCTTTAAAATATGAATACTTCAATGGGTCTACTTTTAAAGAATTTATTCCTGATACTCAAGAATTTAATTTAGATGACAATGATGATGGTACATACTCTGGAGATGCTTATGGATTTGCAGGAGACGGCGTAGAAATCTTTCCAATAAGAGTGATAAGCGATTGGGCTAAAACAACTGTTGATGCAGGGCAGTCTGCATATTGGATAAGAATAAGTGCCCCAAACGGTATAACTACTGGTGCAACTGTTAAAAATATTAGAAAAAGACCTGTAGAAGCATATTGCACTACACAAGAAGTATTTGAATTACTACAACTTGCAAACGTGACGGGCACTACAGATTTTACAACAGCTACTATTCCAACTAAAGCTACAGTAGAAACATACATTCATGGAGCTCAGGCTCAATTAGATTACCAAACTAGGAAGTCTTGGAGAATGAATTATGTTGCAGATGAAAAGCACGACTTTAATATATTTGGATTTAAACCTGATAGACCAGACCCATATAAGATATTAGAATTAGCAGTATGGGATGGTTCTGAATTTGATGTTAGAAGTAAAGGAAGAGACAAAGATTACTTTTTAGTCAGAGATACTGGCATGATACATTTTTCTAGATACTTTTTTTTACCAGCAAGATTTAGAGGATTTAATACACCGACATTTAGATTTGGTGGTGGTGAGTTTATAATGCCCGTAAAATTAAAATACTTATATGGTAGAAACATAGGAACAGATGTACGTGAAGGTCCATTCGTTACTGAAATAACTAAAAAACTAGCAGCGATAGAAATACTTAAAAACTCTGATTTTGGTAATTTAGCAGTGAGCGGTATGGATAGAGTCCCATTACAAACTAAATTACAACTATTTCAAAATGAAGTAGCAGAGGGTATTGAATCACTTAAACGTGTGGAGATATTCTAAATGCCTACTGAGCCAATACCTGTAAATGAATTTATCACTGAATTAGAAGACCAGTGGACTCATACTAATGTCAGTGGGGCTGGTAAAAAACCCGGTTTTATAGAGGTGACTGGGGCTAGTGAACCTATGAGATACAATTTAAATGTTAATGACCAGATTATAGCTAGAGCATCTGGTCCTGCATTACAAGAAATACCAATAGGTAACAGGAAGTTTGGTAATAGAATTTATAATATTACACTAGAAATATATACTCAATCTAGCAGACAACGTTTGTATGATGTTATGAGAGAACTTAGACGTATTTGTCATGCAAGAATACATAGTTTAACTAACTTTCAACGTATACAATTTTTAGATTTTAATGAATTAACAAATGCACAAGCTAACGTATGGGTAGGAACAGTATCCGTACAATTAGTGAACACTGCAATTACTTTAGAAACATAGAGTTTTATAGTATAATAAAACGTAGGAGGAAATATAATGGCAGTATTTCGGTCAGACCAATCGCAACTAACGTATGCGATGGAATCCGCTCCGGGAGGAGACGTAGAATTAAATAACGGCACAATTCAATCTAGCCCATATTCAGCTAGAATTAACGGGGCTGTATCAGCAGGAGCAACTCAGATTGTAGTGGACAACGTGTCTAATGCACTTCTTGTAGGGGACTTTATAAGAATATCTGATACTTTAGATGCAAGCACTAATGCTGGTTCAACCACTGTTGCACCTTACGAAATTCGTAGAGTAGAACATGCGACAGACTTAGATGGTTCAGGAACTTTATATTTAGATAGACCATTAGGTTTTGCTCATATAGATAATGGATACATAGTAGAAGTTAGTGGTGTTGAAAGCACAACTCAACAACATAAAGTTATTACAGAAGTTCCGGGTGTATACGAATCAGTTACATTGCCAGATATGACACCTTCTTTTGAACCAAGATACTTTTTAGGCGTAGGTCAAAAAAGAGACTGGACTAAAATGTATGTTGGAGCACAATCCTTTACAGGTTCATTACCGGGTTTTATACCACTAAATGGTAAACCTTTAAGATGGGCTATTGGAGATGTGTTTGATGTACCGTCTGCAGTAGAAAGTGCGAGTACGGATATTAATGGTGCTGTAAGTAAAGGTGATATTTATGTAACATTAGACGGGTCTCACGGATATAGTGCAGGAGATTTTATATGTTTTGCAAGTAGTGGTACTATTAGAACAGGGACTTCAGTTGATGATACAAGTCAAGAGATACAAAAGATTGCGGCATTTCCAAGTACAAATGTAGCAAGACTAGAGAAACCTTTTAGATTTGACCATCCTGATGATTCTGCTGCTAGAGAAGTAAGCTCTGGTGCAACAATAAAACATCACATAGTTGAGTCAGTATTATTAGATACTATGACTTGGCACGCACACATGAGAGATAGTAGTGAAACAGCGGCTAATGACTTTGACAGAAGATATGTTGGAGGATTTGTTGGCTCATGTACTATATCGGCTGATGAAGGTAGTATGCTTATGACAAGTTGGGACACGGTGCAGTTTCTAGACATGATGCATAACCAAGAGGAAGTATCACAACCAAATGTAAATCCGGGTTCTGAAGCTAATAACACGGGTTTATTTAGTGCAAGCACTCCAGCGGGTATGCCTAGATACTCAGAAATGGCAAGTATCTCAACATCAGATGCGAGCTTACCTACTACTGAACCATATTATTTCTCACAGGGACAAGTTAAATTTATGGGTCAAGAATTTGCTAGAGTTAGAAGTTTTAACTTAAGTATTGCAAACGGTGAGGAATCTAGATATTACATATCCCCAAGATACGGTAGACACAGGGGACCAGCAGAAATTCGAGAAGGTAGAAGAAGTTACAATATAAGTTGTACACTTGCTTTACCAGATAGTGCTGCATCCGCTAGTGGAATTAGTAGAGATTCAGCAACAGAGTTCTTTAAACAATTACTTATGGAAGGTAATTATGGAAGTGGTATGGAAGGATTTAATATTGAGCTCACGTTTACTAGAGGAACTGATGACAGTATACAAATATTAATTCCATCAGATTATACTTCAGGGGATGAAACAACAGGTGCGGCAGTAGGATTAGGAGAAAATGGAGCTTTCTTAACATCAGCTCCACACCCAATTAGTGGCGAACCTATATTACAAGTAGGGGCAGAGTTTAGTTGCAGAAACTTAAAAATATTAGTAACAGATACAGAAAAAGTTTATACATAGAGGAGACATAAATGACAACAAAGTCAAATAACTTTGACGTAAATAAGTATAAGATAAAGCAGGAGAACCAGACATATACAGTAAAGTTACAAGATAGTGAGTTTGATATAGTAATCAAACCCATGACGTGGCAGGGAAAGAATGAGCTAGTAGCTAAGTGTATGACATTTGATGAACAAGGTAATTCTAATTTTGATAGTGGTATTTACATCAAAGAAGTATTAAAAGAAATTATAGTAGAAGCCCCTTGGGGAAAGACTACAGATGAGTTTTTAATTAGTATCAATCAAGAGTTAGGTAGTGCATTAGAAAAACTAGTGCCTTCAGCATTTGATTCTAATTTCGCAGAGGTTGATGTAATAAAAAAAGGATAGACCGCTTTTTAAGAGGAATAAAAGTGTCAGTTAAAGAGTCGGTTTTATTTACACATTTTTCAACTACATTGGCACTGTTAAACTTAGGATTAAGTTATAAAGAAATAAAAGAATTAGATAATACTGAGGCAATAATGTTTTTAGCTATGCATCAATCATTAGAGGAATTTAAAAACGAACAGATGGAAAGAAACGCTAGACATCAGGAAGCTGCAAGAGCTCACCCATCTAGCTTTGCTAAACCAACTAGAGGAATGTAAAAATGGCTGAGGAATATACAGTAAATTTTAATTTGTTGCAAGATGCTACCAGAACTGCAAGTGGTCAGGGAGCTGGTAATATTAATGCTTTGAATGACTCCATTCGAAATAAAAAAGATAATCAAGCTGCGGCTGGTCAAAGACAAAAAAATCTTTTTGCATTGTTAGGTATTAATATAACTTTAGCAGCTTTATTAAAGAACTCTCAGATATTTACAAACACTTTAGGTGCTTTCTTTCAAATAGTTGGGGGTGCTTTTGATTTAATATTAGCCCCACTAGCTCCATTGTTTGCATCAGGATTAGCAGCAATGGCTAATTTATTACCAGTAATAGCACAGGTGTCTCAAGCAACATTACCAAGATTAGTTGATTCATTTAGAGTAGTAGGACAAATTTTAGGAAGTATTGCTGGGGCGTTAGGAAATTTATTTAGACCCGTAATTAATTTATTTGATAAAGACGGCGTATCAGCAGATGGTAGATTAAGATTATCTGATATTATTCAAGGGCTAGGAGTAGCAGTATTAGGTCCCGGTATTATGGCTGCTTTACGAGTAGGAGCTAGCTCAGTAGTAAGTGGTACAGTATTTAATTTAATGGGTGGAACTATTAGTAGACTAACTAGATTTGTTAGAGGAGCAGGATTTATTGGATTGGTTTTTGCAGGTTTAAATATATCATCCACATTTAGAGAGCAAGGATTAGAAGCTGGTGTAAAAGCATTAGGTAGATTTTTTATTACAACATTAGTAGCAGGTCTTACAACCCTTGTAGGAAGCATGTTTGGACCTATAGGTACTGTTATTGGACTTGGATTAGGAACTTATTTTGGTGGTAAAGTTGCGGGAGGTCTTTTAGGAGATGCAGGTGTTGGAGCGATTGGACAGGAAATAAATACTGGTGGTATGAGAGGTGGTCGGTCTGATTACGGAAGTGCAATAGGGGCTGTTGAAAGTTCACAGATGTATCCACAATCAGATAGTGCAGGATTTATTGGCTCACAAGAAGTAAGTAAATTTGGTATTGACCGACAGTCAGCTAGATTAGGTGCTACTGGAGGATATTAATAATGGCTTTAGCAGTATGTTTATATGATGGATTAACTTCTAGTGAAAAAAGATTTGCATTAAAAGCAGATTCTTTTTCTGTTAACTACGTAAAAACTCCAATTCAAATTCCTATAGCACAAGGTGGAGACCCTAGACTTATAGATATTGGACAAGTTAGACCTACTATTACAGTAACTGGTATAGTAGATGCGAGTGACCCTAGTGAAACTGTAGCTGGACCTACTAGAAACAGTAGTACCTCGTATACAGTTCCGACAAAAGAAGAATTAGAAGATTTCGTGACTAGTAAATTTTATAATGAAGCATCATCAAAAGTAGAAATAATGGTGTCAGATGGGTCAGGAACAGCCGTGGCGGCGTATGACGCGGCTATAAACCAAGCACGATTTGATTTAGCACCTGCAACTGAAGATAGATTTTCGTTTACACTAGTATTTGTTTCTAGATTTAGAAAGGACACTAATCCGTAATGGCTAGTACAGACCCTTTAGTATTCCAATCTTCTAAAATATACGCATGGATTCAAGTTGGAGAAGTAAGAACTGACATAAATGATAGTGCTACTACTTTAGAGATACAACCATCTATTGTCACTAGTGAAACAGATACAGTAGGACATAGAATTGTAAATGGTATGGACATCTTAATTGATAGCGAAATCATGAAAGTATCAAATGTAAGTGGTCCTACAGATAATTCTATAACAGTCACTAGAGCAGAATTGGCTAATGAAAAAATTCATGATGCAGCTTTTGGTAGAGGAGGAGATGCAGCTGCCCATACCGATGGCACTGCAATATATGCATGGTCCGAGTTAAATGATAATGATGGAAAGTCTTTGATACAGTCATTTACTTTAGAAAAAACACTCTATCAACCTGATGTAGCTCAATTAATAATTAGTAATCCATCCAGAGCAAGCATTTTAGCAGATATGGGTATTTTAGATAATGTGTTAAAAGAAAATACTCCTATAAAAATAATAAATGGGGCTAATTTTATTGTTATGTTTAGAGGGACTATACATTCAATTACCAGACAATATGATAATGCTGCAGGTACAACTTTACAAATAAGTGCTTATGATGCTTTATTTCAGTTAGGTAGAAGTGCTATAACTGGAGATGGGGCAGAAATAGATTTTGATGTAGATAGTAGTGCTCAATCTGATGGCTATACAGAGGATGCCTCTGACAGAAAGATATCTTCTGTAATTAAACTATTAGCTCAAAGATATCAATTCGGTGGCACTGATGGCACAGAGTCTGTGTTAACTATGATAGAGCCAATAGCATCAAATGCTGAACCCAGATTTCAACCATCTCATGTAGCAAAAGAATCAAGTGCTAGAAATGGTAGGATATCTTTTGCAAGCACTAAAGACAGAGTATTACATACCATGCAAAGACTAGCTCTTACTGATAAGAGCCCAGCAGGTAATACGTTAGGTTATTATTTTTATGTAGACCCTAATCAATATAATTTTTCTACAGGATTAAAACCTACACCAGCGTTAAATTATTACCCAATAGGATTTGAACCTGCTGCAAATGCAACAAATAATCCTACAACAGGCTTTCTTCAATTTAGAAATTTTGGAGCGGGTGGATATTCTGATTTAAATGGGACTAGAAAACAAATGATATCAAACGTGTCATTTGACGAATTTGATACTGAAAATGTAAATATAATTAATGTAAGATATAAAGACCCCATATCAGGATTTATGAGAGAAATTGAAATGGAAGCGTTTTATGTAGGAACAGGAGGAACTGTTAATGCATCAGCAGCCTCTAGTATACAATTTTCTGCAGCATATTTACCAACTAATGGAATCCATCACCCTACAGGAGCAAATCTTAGATTAGTAGCTACTAGAGAGGATATTGCAGGAATTAATGGTTCACATGACCCCGATTTAAAATCAGTAAGTTCCCAAGCTAATTTTAGATGTAGAGTAGTTGATGCAAGCAACAATATAATCGGATACGTGCAATATGCAGGATTTACTAACAGCAGTGCTGGGTTACTAGTATTATCGGGAACTAGTACATCTAGAAGCGGTAGTGATGTAGCTGCAGGAGAAACAATCTATCTTGATAATAAAGATAGTGGTAACACTAAAGTTTTGTCTTCAGTAACTGACCCTAACGCCCCAAATTCGTTTAGACCTCAAGCAGCAGGTGAAAAAAGAGTGGCTATAACTATGGAGTTTGGAAATGATGTTAACTTTCAACACATTAGAGAAGCAGTTGCAGCCAGATTTTTACAACAAAGTAGACCTAAATTAAGAGGTAGATTTCAAACTTTAGGGTTGATGCCAGCTTTAAGTTTTCAAACACAGATACCTTCTAGTGGAGATACAATTACTGAAACAACTGTCGGCAGTAGAACTTATGTTGAATATACAGATGCAAATATAAGTAGTGGTATAACTGATAATGATAACAATTTTACTTCATCTGGATATGTTTTTAGTGGTATGAGGGCTGGTATGCCAATTATGAAATTAGATGGGGACGGTGGAAATGTCAGCACTCATGGATATTTAAACTTTGTAAGAAATCAAAATGATAATTCTAATCCTGTTTTAGGCTTTATGTTAGAATCTGGTAGTATTGCTGCAAATGATTATTTAAGATTTGCCGTTCCATTAACGCCGGGACATATGATACAAATGACTTCTTTGATGCACGGAGTTGCAATAGGGGGTGGAGATTTAAAAGGAGGTCGTGGGTTAGTAACGTCTATAATGTACTCAGAAACTGGTAGTGAGGCTTTTACAGATATTGAAACAGTGTCATATAATGATGATTCAGCAGATGTAATTGCAGCAAGAATACCTGATTACAGTAATATAGATGATGATACTGACGATGATTACGGAGGTTCATATGAGTTTACGCCATACAAGCCACACTTTACCGGTGAAATTTTTGCAGGTCAAACAAATGATGATACATCTACAGGCACTGCTGTGTCTGGAACAAATGATGATACTGTAACTTACGGAACAGGGACTCTATATGTAGGGACAGAAACATATAGAATAACTGCGACAGATAGTAGGGACGGTACATATGGTATAGGAGCAGGTATGGCTACGAATGATGCCGACAATGATGGCTTATCTGATGTATCTTATGTAATGTTTTTTGAACCCGCATTATCAAAAACTCGTTTTTACGTCAAAACAGAATTAGAGTTTCAACAAAGAAACGCTGCAGAAGGTAGTAATACAGCTACAGGTAACAATAAACATTCACCTATAGGTATTAACAGACTTAAGATTGCAAAGATAACCCCTAACGCTACGGGTAGTGATGTTGCTATAGAATACTTTATTAGTGTTGGGGCAGGTTCAACAGGGGAAAATGTAAGCACAGCAAATACTAAAGGATTCCCATCAGGTGTTATTGGTGGTAGAGGTCTAACTGGTAATATAAATAAAACATGGGTGCCTACTGTAAATTCAAATGGTACAACTGGATTTGATTTAGGCAGTTCTACATTTTTGTGGAGAGATTTACATCTGGCAGTATCTACTACACAAAATAATACTGCGTTACACATAGATAGTGATGGAAAAGTTACTAAAGCAAGTTCATCTGCAAAATATAAAGAAAATATTCAATCATTAGATTCTAAAGATACAGATAAAATATATAATTTAAATCCGACAAGTTTTAAATATAAACAAAGTGATTCAATAGATTTTGGATTAATTGCTGAAGAAGTAAATCCCGTGCTGCCAGAATTAGTTGTATATGATAAAGAAGGTAAGCCTGACGCGGTAAAGTATAATGCTTTAACAGTTCTATTGTTACAAGAGCTTAAAAAATTAAGACAAGAAGTAGATGACTTAAAGAATGAAGGTAAAGAATAAGGTTGTTAGACTAAGGAAACAAAACCCTTTTATGTCTACATCTGAAATTGCAAGACGAGCAGGGGCAGATATATCGTATGCAAGAAGAGTTTTACTCAAGAATAATCTAGAAACCAACCCACCTAAACTTAAACCTGTGGTATACTGTAAAGTATGTAGGTTGGCAACCACGGACCGTCACGGACTACATGATGGTGAATGTAGATTTAAGTGGAATAGAATAAGACTGACTTGTTCTTTTTGCAGAGTTCCTTTTTATAGGAGCAGAAAAAGAGTGATGCAGGGATATAGATTAAAATTAAAAAATGTTTATTGCACACGAGAGTGTTATCAAACATATAGGAAACAAAAAACAAATGAAAATAGACAACGACCTAATACTACAATGGGAGCCAAAGATTAACAAAATGTTGTCGAACATTTATATACAAGGTTACGATAGAGATGACCTTGCACAAGAATTACGAATGATAGTTCTTAAAGCAGCTAAGTTGTATAAACCAAATAGAAACGCTATATTCCATACATATTTACATACAGCTATGGTGAATAGATTAAAAACACTATGGTTGCAAGCAAGTAAAAAGATACAAAGTTATAGTTTAGATTTAGAAACCGCAGAAGATGATAACTCATATAGACTAAGTGACTTTGTTAAACAACTAGACGAAAACTTAGATGAAGTAGAGTTTGTAGACTATTTAGATTCACTTAAGTTAGATAAAGGTGAAAAAGAGTTCTTACTCAAAAAATTTCAAAACCACACTATGAAGGACATAGAACAACAGTTAAAAAGTATTTCTGACACAAAGATTGTCAATGGACAGGAAGTTGTGGTAAACTACTCCATATACAAAGTGAAAAAATCGCTAAGAAATAAATTAAACGAAGAGAAATAGTATTGGAAAATTTTAATTTTATAGAGTCTGCAGTCATTTTTAGTCTGTGCGAATCGAGTAATTATAAACACTTTACTCATTCACCCAAAGATTTTGCAGAACATGGAGAAACATTTAAGTTTATACAGGACCATATCGACACTTATAAGGACTTTCCTAAACCAGAGTTACTAATAGAGAAGTTTGATACGTTAAAACCTGATGCACAGTCAGTTAATTTTAATTATGCCCTTGATGAATTTAGTAAACAGGTTATGTTTAGAAATATAGTAAACACTATTAACTCTAATCAAGCCATATTAGACGAGAATCCTAAGAAAGCATTAGGTAGTTTGATAGAGGGTCTAAGTGACATAGAGATATTACATGATGAAGATGTAAATCAATACGATAATGGGGCACTAGATAGGTATGAAGAGTGGAAAAGGCGTAGTAACATTAGGCAAATGGGGGATGGATTGATAGGTATACGCACTCCTTTCCATTTAATTAACGCATCTGGCGTTGGTTGGCAACCCGGTGACTTAATTACGTCTTATGCTAGACCTACAGTGGGTAAAACATGGTTATGTTGTAAATTAGCAGCAGATGCTGTGCGTAGTGGGCATAAAACACTGCTTGTATCTACAGAAATGCCTACATCAGCTATAGCTTTGCGTATGGATGTGCTATTAGGGCACTCATTAGGCTATAAACTATCACATAGTGCTCTTAGAAACGGTAAAGAGATAGATGAAGGCGAATATAAACGCTTTTTAGAAGAAGTAAACTATAAAAACCTACTAGTATGTGACCATATTAGTGGAGAAGATAGCATATCTTTACCTAGTATTACTAATTTAGTGCGTAAGTATAGTCCAGATGTGTTAATTATCGATGGGGTATACTTAGTTTCCACTGCAGATAAGAATAAAGCTGCATGGGAACAGTCACATTCATTGTTTTATGGACTTAAGACGATGGCACTATCTACAAACACCACTGTGGTTGCTTCAACACAAGCAACTAGGGATGCAGCAAACATGTATTCACAACCTACGGCAGGTCAAGTAGCTTTTGGAGATGCTTTAATAAGGGCATCAGACGTAGCCATATCTATGTGTATGATAGAAGATGAGCCACAATTAAGAGAAATAGCATTTCAGAAATATAGGGATGGCGATTTAGGAGCATCCACTACAGAATTTATCTGGGATGTTGATAAAGGTAGAATAGAGGAGAATCATGACACGTTTAATTAATACAAAATGTGGTAAGTGTGCGGCTGGAGGTAAATTAAGAGTAGGTAAGACAATAGTAGATACAAATGAATTGCTTAATAAAAAAGTTTTAGGCTTAGTAAAGAATGACCCATATTGTTTTCAGTGTGGTATGACATTCCCAGAAGGTTTTTGGAGAGAGAAAGATGGTTACTTATACCGCATACAGAGTAAATAGGATGATTGATTGGATACAAGCACTACTTAATTTAGGTATAGATGTACCTGTTGGTGTTGATGAGGTATCAATATTGTGCCCTTTTCATGATGATAACTCAGAATCTTGTTCTATAAATTTAGATAAGGGCGTGTGGATATGTTTTGCAGGATGTGGTCAGGGTAGTTTAAAAAGTTTTATCCAAGAATATAAAGATTGGGACTTTAAACAAGTAAACCAATACTTAGTAAGTTATAAAGATACACATAGTAAAAGATTATTTATTGAACCACCTATTGTAGAGGAAGGACCTTTACCAGAAGTTAATGTGCCTTTCAAGTTAGGTATGGTTCCTAAATGGATATTTGATAGAGGGTTTGATAAACAGAGTATGAAAAAATGGTTGTGTGGTATATCCCCCGCAAACGGATTAATAATACCTGTTAAAGATATTAATTTTAGAACAGTGGGTTGGATTACTAGACAGGAAAAACAAATACCTAAGTACTTATATTCTAAAGGACTTAAGAAATCTCATATATTATTTGGACAGCCTTATATACGGGACTGTGAATATGTATGTGTTACAGAGGGACCTTTGGATGCTATGTGGCTTAATCAATTAGGGTTTCCAGCTGTTGCTTTATTGGGCATGAGCATGTCAGAAAAGCAAAAAGATTTAATATTGACTTTACCCACTAAAGAGATTATACTATGTTTAGATAATGATGAGGCGGGGCAGAGAGGTAAAAAGAGAGCTTTTGAATTATTAGATAATAAAATTAAAGTATCTCATATAGATATACCTGAAGAATATAAAGATGTGCAAGACATCAAATCTTATGGTATACTAAAAAATGTAATTAAAAATAAAAGATACTGGTAAAGGAGGCTTAATGTCAGGAATCAGTATGATACAAAATACAATACAGAATAAAGAAAACAGGACACCTAACGGGTCAGAATCTTCTGGAAAAGAAGTTTGGCTTAAAGATGGAGACCAAGTTTTCATGAAAAGTATTGCCACAGGTGAAGAAGGCGATATTCACTTAGATGATTTTCATGTATATGAATTTCAACAAGGCATGGATAAAAGTTGGACTAGCGTATTAGTTGTAGATGGAGAACCCGTTGCATCTGTACCTAGCGAAGCTATGGTTTATGAAGATGGGAGAAGAAGACAACCACGACATAAGTTTGCACTTTGGGTGTATGTAACAGATATAATGCACGCAGAACAAAGAGTAGACTCATGGGAAGAGGTTACTAGCCCGTCTGGGAGTAAACTATTTAAAGAAACTGTTAACGATTTTAAAGTTTTAACTCTATCTTTTGGAGCACAGAACAGTAATTGGAATCAGTTCGTAGACATCTTTGAAGATAACGGCTCATTAAGTAAGTCTGTTATTAGAGTAAAAAGACGAGGTAGTGCATTAGACACTACATACACAATCACTTCTACATCAGGAAGCATTGAGTTACCTGATGACAAACAAGCAGAAGTGCAAAATCTTACACCTATTAAAGAGTATTTAGGTCAGAGATATGGTGCTAGCGATGTGCCATCTTCTGACAACGTACCATCAGATGCTGTAAGCGTTGATGACGATGACGACTCTTTATTCTAGGTTAACAACCTCCATAACTAAAGACTCTCCGGCTTATGTCCTGCCGGGGGGTCTTGTTAATTCAAATATGATAGTAACTTCAGACACATTTACAGAGACATTAAATTCACTACCTAAAGTATCAGAGTGGATTATTGATGTGGAAACTAACGGATTAAATCCTTATGACATGAATCAAATATGTGGTATAGGATTAGTGCCTGTGACTGATAGTGACTCTCAAATTTATTATTTTCCTTTTAGACATCAAGCTATATACGATGAACCTTTCTATAAACAAATACCATCTACTAAAATAGTTAAAACTAAAAATGACGATGGCGAAGTTATTAATCAAGAAGAGGTGCCTACCACAATTTGGACAGAAGATACTGATGTGGTTGAGTATAATAACTTATCACAAGCCCAGCTTAATGAATTAGTAGGGTTTATTAATGATAATTGCAAAACTTTAATCGGATATAACGTAAAGTTTGATGCAAAGTTCCTAGAGAATGAAGGCATTAATGTACCTAATATGAATCTTGTAGATGTATTAGTTATGGTGCGAATGACTGAACCTACAACTATGAATAGGCTTAGTCTTACAGATACTATCATTAGAAGTTACGGCGAAAATGCTGGATTATATGATGTTGAAACTAAAAAAATACTAAGAAAGCACTCTTGGAATAAGAACTTTGCTGCAGCACCCCCATATTATTTAGGACCTTATTGTGTACAAGATGTGTATTGGACAAGAAAAGTTTATCAAGATAGACTGCGTAAGTTAGAATTATCAAAACAACTAGATTTATTTAGATTTCAAAATGATTTAACTAAAACACTATACATGATGGAAAAACGGGGTGTACTAATAAATAATAAATATGCCAAAGAAGCATATGATAAAACTTTAATACGAATAGACGTGTTAAAAAATAGAATATATGAATTAGTGGGACATGAGTTTAATATTAGTAGCACTAAACAACTAGGGGAAACATTTAATGCTATGGGTATACACTCTCCGTTACGCACTGCAAAAGGTGCTGAGGCGTGGAATGAAGAAGCCCTTGTAAGATTAAACTCACCACTAGCCGGATTGATAAGACAATACAGAGCATTAGAAAAGATAAGGTCTACATATATAGAGCCTTACTTAGAACTGCCTGTGCTTCACACTAGCTTTAATAATTGGGGTACAGTAACAGGTAGATTATCATCTAGCTCTCCTAACTTACAGAATATACCTAGAGATACAGTTTATATTGAAGATAGGCAACTATCTGAATCTGATAAAGCAGATGTTAGAGATAGAGTTGCTGCTATAGTATCTAGTAAAGGTGGTAATTCAAGCACTGAATTAACTGATGAAGTGTTAGATACATGGAGTTTCTTAGGTGGGGATAAGTTCAACGCTAATGACGATAGACAAATTGCTATTAGAAACTTGTTCATACCTAGAGATGACTACAAAATGATAGCATATGATTACTCTCAAATGGAAGTTAGAGTATTTATGAGTTATGTAAATAACGAAGAGATGAATGAATTGATGAAACAGGATGATGTCGACTTTCATGGAGAAGCGGCAAAGATAGCTTTTGATGTTACAGAGGATGACGAACAGTTCAAATTCTTTAGACAACTAGCTAAATCAATTACGTTTGGAGTTATATATGGTATTGGTAAAGATAAGTTAGCTTTGCAATTAAATACTACTCCTGATGAGGCTGCTCAATATAAAAATACATACTTAGAAAATATGAAGGGTTCTAGAAAATTCTTTAATGCTGTTATTAAAAAGATAAAAACAGACGGCAGAGTTAGGAATAAGTATGGTAGAGTATATAGAGTACCTAGTGAATTTGGATATAAGGGTGTTAATTACTTAATTCAAGGAACTAGTGCAGATATAATGAGTGAGCGTATGGTTGCTGTGGCAGAATACCTAAAGGATAAGAAGAGTAATCTGTTACTACAAGTGCATGATGAGATTATCTGTGAGATACATAAAGATGAGGTAGATGAGGTAGCCCCTGAAATAAGAAGATTGATGAAAGAGAACACTCTTAATATACCACTAGAGGTGGATATGGAAGTATGTGACCCTTCATGGGCAGTAAAAAAAGATTTTGATGATATAAACAAGTTTAATTTAGAAGAACATATAGATTGGGACTAATGAAAGTAACAGCAAGAAAAAACGAAACCTTTGAAAAACTACTTAGACGTTTTAAAAAGAACTTACAAAAAGACGATACTCTAAATACATACAGACAAAAACAAGAGTTTGTACCTAAGAGTGTGAAAAGGCAACAACAAAAAGCTAATAAGCTAAGAAAGAGTAGGGAAAAAGATGTCTAGTAAAGATGTATTCCATTGTGAAGAAAATGATGATGAAGTTATATACTATGATGGACTAAAAGAAGCCTTTATAGGATTAGGATTTCAACAGTTTAACGGACCATATGCTATATACGATAGAGAAAAAGCAATAGAAATAATTGCTAGAGATTTTTATAAAGAAAAAAAGAAAGAATATGAATTTGAAAAAATGGGTGCAGAAGAAAAACTTAAAGTTGTACAAGATATAGGGGATGAAGCATATATGGAAGCAGTAGAATATTTTGAATACAACACTGAAGGAGCATGGATGGGAGATAGAACACCTATATTTGTAATTATGAAAGACTTATTAACACCGATAGAGGAGATATAAATGGCAGCAGGATGGAAAAACCCAAAAGCCCCTTATGATTTTACACAGGGGATGTGGGAAGATTATAATAAAAACTACTCAAACTTATCATGGGAAGAATATCTACAATTAACAAAGTGGGGTATAAAAAACTTAGTAGATAAAACACCAGATAAACCTGAACAAGAAAATAAAAAGTATAGTTTTACAGAATCATATAATAAACCTATAGAAGAAGCTACTGACCCCGTACACTATCACTTTGATATAGAACCTTTTGATTACATACATGACAATCAGATGGGTTTTGCAGAGGGAAATGTGATAAAATATATAACAAGGTGGAGATATAAAGAAAATGGTATTGAAGACCTGTACAAAGCAAAACAATACATAGATATGTTGATAGCGAAGGAACTTATAGATGAAAAATAAGAGAAGCGTTAGACACTTTAAACCGAAGAATTGGGTTGACAATAAGTCTGACGTTCATGTAAACAATCGTATTGACAATGTTAGATTTTCTGGCGGAGGAATTGATTGGTTTTATGTACTGTATTTTTCTGCTTTACAAAATGAAGTAGCAAAATCTGGAAAAATGAAAGATTCAGATTTCTTTAAACCTTTATTACAACATAATGTAGATTTTGAAGACATGTTAACTATATGGAAAAATTCAGATAAAGGACTATTAGTAGGGAAACCTTTAGCAAAAGTAACTAAACAAGCTGCTACTGTTATCAAAGAGCTTTGTGCAGATAAATATAAAGATAAACCAACAGTATATACATCATTTATAAAAATACAATATGCCCAAGTAGCTGAAAGAAATAAATGTATGGTTTATAATGGTACGAATCATGACTCGGATATTGAATGCAGACCAAGTATAACGGGGGATACTCTTAAACCTCATGGGTATTTTTTAGCTAAAGAAAAGTTTGCGGTAGATTATCCTGACTTATCAAGAGATAAGATACTTGACATGGCAGTTAATTATGATAGAAAGACATTTTGGAAAGAGGGTGATGGAGTGCTTATAAGTAAAATTACAAACGAAGAAATACCTTTTGAAGACCAACGATTTGGAGACTTTATTGCGGGTATTATAGAAAGAGATATAGGAATTACTAGAGATGGCTAAAGTAGGATTAAAATTAGGATTTACATTTAGGGTGGGTCCCTTAGACACAAATCAGTATGCAAGAATGGACATGGAGATTCATGACATTGATACTGAATTACCAATAGAAGAACAATTAGAAGAAGCTGGATTAACTTTAGATAAAGCCTATCAGGCAGTGCATGATAAAGTAGATGGTGAGATTAGGAATATTCTAAAGAAAGGTAAGAAGAAGGATGGAAGCTGAACACATTAGAGCTATCATTACTGAACAATTTTTATCTGAAAGAGAAACCTTTGATAAAAAGTTTAGTGAGCAGACAAGCCATCCAGATGATTTTTGGAATACTATACTAACAAGAGAAACGGGTAAAATAGCTGACGCTGTTTATGAAGAGACTCCAAGTGTATTGTATAACGGCTTGGTTAAATGTGGTGCAGTATGCATGGCATGGGCTGAAGCAATACAAAAAAGAAATATAAAAAGACGAATTGAAAAAGGCGATGATTTAATATGAGAGAAAATGCAAAAGAAATATTTAATAGTTTACTAAATGATAAGAAAGTAAAGGCTACGACTGGAGATGATACAGTTTTTGAGTACACTAAGATACCTTTTAATATCCCACAACTAGATAAAATTACACACGGCGGTATACCTAGAAAAAGATTTACTCTTTTATTTGGTGGATTTTCATCAGGCAAGTCTTATGTAGCATCACAACTATGTAAAACTGTGCAAGAAGATGGTGGAGTAGCTGTATGGATTGACTTAGAGAAGTCATGGGATAACGATTGGATGACTAAGAGTGGACTAAATACTAAAGAAATGTTAGTTTACGACCCCGACACAGCAGAAGAAGCATTCAAAGCTGCTAGAAACTCTTTACAAGCAGGAGCAGATATAGTAGTTTTAGATAGTGTAGCAGGTTTAGTGCCTAATGATATCTTTACACATGAAGATGGAGTAGGTCATAGCCCTATTGCATGGCAGTCTAGAGCTTGGAATCAGATGTTGATGAGACTTATACCTGAACTGAAACACGGTGGGGCTTTTGTAGCTATTAATCAGACTAGAGGCACCATGGGTAATGTACAAATGATGGATACAATGCCGGGTGGAGAAGGTCAAAAATACTTTTCACACTGTTGTATGCATTTTACTAGAGGTTCTTGGTTAACTAAACCGGGTAAAAGCGGTTCAAAGAATATGTCAGATAGGATGGGGTTTGAGATAAACGCTAGATTATTAAAAGATAAGTTTGGTGGGGAGAAGTTTGAACAAGCTATAGTGCCATTTAAGTTTGATGGTGGTATAGACATGATTGAAACTTATGTAAGAGTGGCATTAGAAGAAAACATTATTGAACAAAAAGGTGCTATGTATTATTATAAAACTGCTAACTTTAGAGGTATGAACAATGTTGTTACATGGTTTAAAGAAAACCCTAAAGAATACGAGGAACTTGTAGATGCCACGAAAGAGTCATACCTTACAGGAAAATCTGATAGCGAGAGTGCTTGATGAAGTGGGGTTACGATACACATGGCAAACACCTGTAGGTAAGTACGTACCCGACTTTATAATAACAGAAATGGATGTTATAATAGAAGCAGATGGTCCTTTTGGACACTTTGCAAAAAGAGATGCATTACGAGATGAGTATCTAAAAGAAGCTGGATATGAAATCGTGCATGTAAAAGAAAAAACATATAAAGATATAAAGGCAAAAATATGGCAGGAATTGAAGCTATAAGTAATATGACTCCTTCTAGGGGTAAACGAACTAAGAATCAAGATAGATGGTTATTAAAATCTATAGATAATGTACTTGGTAGAAAAAACAGCCCACCATCCAAAGGTAAGTTTTATCCATCTGTATTTGGTAATCCTTGTGATAAGTATTTATATATGGCATATAATGGTTTACTTGATTGGGATACTATAAAACCGCGTATACAAAGAATATTTGACCATGGGGGTACGTTTGAAGGACGTATGAAAAAGTATCTAGAAAAAGCCGAATTGTATATTGATGATGAAGTATCTATAAAAAATGAAGACCCACCGATATCAGGTAGAATTGACTTTATAATAAAGCATGACAAACATGAAGAAGCCTTATTAGAGTTAAAAACTATAAAGGATGAGGACTTTAAAGATTTAAAAGAAGCTCCAAAACATGAACACATGATACAGTTACAAATATATCTTAACTTAACTGATAGAGATTACGGTGTAGTTATGTATGAAAACAAGAATGACCAAAACCTAAAAGCATTTAAAGTTGACAGAGATAAAAAAGTATGGGATGATATATTAAAACGATGTAAAAAAATAATGACAATGACTACAGAACCTGAAACATGCACCGGTATGTGGTATTGTAAATGTAAAAATAGGAGGACATAATGAAAAGAAAATGGGGTTATGATGATGTAATGGACTATGCTAAGAAAGAGCGAGACTCTGTTCCTAGTGTGCCATGGATTAAATTTAATCAAGAGTTTTTAGATGCGGAAAAAGATGTTGATTGGGCAGATGTTAGTTCAGCATCTAATCAACAATTACAAAAACTACTAACTATATATGGTGGGGGTAAAGCTATACTAGAACACGTTGTGGCTACACTACGAGCTAAAGTAGGAGCTATCTCAGCCATATTTGATGAAGAATATAATGCTGCTTTTGCAAAGTTTATGTCGGCGTATGATGGTAAAAAACCCACTAGAGATGAAGCTAGAGGATTAATCATGTCTTCACATGAGCATCTAAAAGACTTATTCAAGAAAAAAGTAGAATTAGAAACCAGTTTTAGATATGAAGAAGGTAGATTGAATACATTTAGTCAATGCTATAACACTCTTTCTAGAATTGTTTCATTAAGAACTGATAAAAATCTGTAAAACTTAGTATAATAATAATAGGAGAAGTATATTAATATGGGAAAATTTAGACCACAGATATTTTTAGCAATAGCATGCCTTACTATTTTATCGGTAGTAGGTTTATTTCATGAGATGCCAGAGGTATCCACCGCAACTATTGGTGGTATAATTGCATTAGGCATGAAAATATTAGAAGGAGAATAAACAAAAGGAGAAAATTATGACAAGTAAAGATATAGCAAAAGGAATAGTAAAGAGTTTACCAGTAGTAGGAGCACTTGCAGTAGGTGTAGGGGCGACTATAGCCGTATTTAAAAAAGACGCATTAGAAGATAAAGTCTTTGATAAATTGACATCTAGGCAGATTACTAAGGAAGACATACCTCTACAATAGAACTATGAAATATTTAGGTCTAGATACGTCTAGTAAGGCAATTCATATTGTCATATTAGATGAGAGTGAAAACTTAATTGAAATTTATAAAGCCGACTGTAACACTAAAAACTCATTTAAAGATAGATTTCCAGAACTAATGGACAACTTTGCTAGAATAATAGTAGAAGATATCGACATAGATACTGTAGATTACGCCGTAATTGAAGAACCAATATTTGCACAAAACAGGAATGTAGTGCGTACTTTGTCAGAAGTAGTTGGAGCTGTCTGGGGAACACTATGTTTAAGTGATATACCAACAACATTAGTTGACAACGGCACATGGAAGAAACAAATACTAGGTAGCGGTAAAGCTACAAAAGATGATATACTAGAATATGCAATAGAAAAGTGGGGAGACAAGTTTCCCGAACAAGATTACGCTGATGCAGCTTGCGTTGCATTATACTCAGTGAAGGAGAATAGAAATGGCAGCACCTAAAGGTTATAAAAAAACAACAGGTCAAAAGAATAAAACATATTTTTATGATACACCTGAACCCAAAGATAATAAGATAGAAGATAAGTTACCTAAAGGCATGACTGCTGAAGAGTTCAAAGCAAAGTATGCTAAGGTTGTGTGGTGTGATTATTATAAATGTATACACAATATACAAACTGAAGGGGCTAAACGAACTATAGCAACTTTACTAGAAAACCCTGAGTATAAACCTCTCGGTCCAAAGGATGCGATGATAAGAGGTGTGTGTAGCAGAGCTGAGATAGGTATAAAATTTAAAGAGATAAGCACAACGGGTGGTGTAAAACACAAAGTACCAGAGTGTTTTAATGCTGCTGGTAATAAAAACAAAGGCGGTATGGATTTTAGTAAATTGTTACAATCAGACGGAAGCCCACATGGAGGAAGCATTGAATCAGGAAACGCTGATACAGGATGGTCTAATGCTGCATATATGTAATGCCTAAAAAATTACCTAAAGCGGTTAAAGACCGTGCATTTAAATTATATTTGACAGAAGAATACTCTGCTAAAGAGATAGCTTTACAAGTATCTGCAGAACACGGTGTAGTTATGAGTGAGCAAACTATATACGCTTGGGTGCGTACAGACGATTGGAAACAAAGATTAGCTGAGACAAAGGCTAAAGCTATAGAAAAAGTACAGGAAAACGAATCCACAAAGTTAGCTAGGATGCAAGAAGAACATCAGCAGATGTATAAAGGCATTAGAGATAAAGCTGGTTCAGAGTTACAATTACTTAATTTTGAAAGAGCTTTTGATGCAGTTAAAGCGTTAGATATAGGTATACAAGGTGAAAGACAAGTTGCAGAGGGTTTAATTAATGTACAGTTTATACAAGATGTAGTTAATATATTAGTAGAAGAAATAGAAGACCCAGAGTTAATTAAAAAAATAGCGGCTAAATTGAAAGTATTGATGGCATCAAAAGATAATGAGTGACGATTTAACAACATATGATAAAGCCTTTGAACTACTTGCAGAAAAACTAGAAAAAAGTAATAAATATAAGGTAGGTAGTTTTTGGGAGTTTACTAGGGATATTTGGTCTCAAGGATTTGAGCACCCAGAATATTTTCAAGCATGGCATGTAGGTAAATTAACTGAAGAAGTTGAAAAATGCATTGAGGATAACTTAAATTATTTAGCTATACTACCAAGAGCACACTTTAAATCTACTATATTAGGTCATGCTTTTAGTATTTGGAGAAGTTTAAAAATTCAAGGTAACGCTAATATTTTATATTTATCTTACAGTGATACTATGGCTAAGTATCATATATCTGAAATAAACAAAGAAGTAAATCGTAACCCTTTATTGAAAGATATGATGACTAATAGAGCTCCAAAAGCTGATTTTACTTTTAGATATGATACAGGTAATGGGGGTACTGCAGAAATATTGCACGGAGGATTGTTTTCATTCAAAAGAGGTATGCACGTTAATGGGGCATTGATTGCAGATGACATTTTGAAAGACCCAGAAAGCCCTCTTGCATTAGGGCAAATGAATAAGATTGAAGACCACTTTTTGACTGAATCACTTTTCATACCTAATAAGGGAGTGCCAGTAGTAATTGTTGGTACACCTATGATGCCCGGAGATTTACTTACTATATTAGAAAAAGATGACCGATTTGTAACAAGAAAAATGCCCGCACTTGACCCTGAACCGGGTAGAAGAGTATTAATGCCTGAATTATATAGTGAAGAATGGTTACTAGAACAACAAAAAGCTAAACCAAAATCATTCGCATCGGAGTTTTTGTTACAACCACATTTTAATACAGAAGCCTACTTTGATTCAGAAGATATAGAAAAATGTGAGGATGCAAACTTACGGTCTTTACCTACAACTATGAAACATAACTTTGAAGAAGATGAGGATGTATTTGCGGGGTTTGACGTAGGTAAAAAAAGACACCCGTCTCATCTAGTTGTATTTAGAAGAAAGGGTGAACGAGTAGAACAGATACATCAATCTTGGTTAGATGGTTGGGATTACTCAGAACAAATAGAATATTTAAATGAAGCTGCTGAAAACTTCGGCTTAACAAAAGGTTATATAGATAATACGAGAGGTGAACTAGAAGATAGAGGATTAGATAGGACGTGGTATCCACTATCCTTTACTTTAAAATCTAAAAACAATATGGCACATATATTTGAACAATATGTGCACTCAGGTAATTTATTTTTAATTAGAGACACTAGACAAAGACAACAGATACTATCAGTTAATAATGAACTGAAAGCTCCAGAGACTCCAATGGGTCACGGAGATGCTTTTTTTTCTATAGCAATGGCATTACAAGCGGCTTATGAAACAGGGATTTACAACATGCAAGCTGTAGGTGATTTGCAAGAGTTTGTAAGTGACATAGAACCTTCATTAAAATATCAAAATATAGACAAAAATAAGCCAGAAAAGTTAATTGATTTTGATAAAAACGTGTATAATGATAGTAGCAAAAACTTACAAGCACCCAATCCAAATTGTACAGAGGACTTCTGTGGTCCTTCATTATGGGTGCCGGCTAGGGGTTTGTGTCTTTATTGTAATTATAAAAAATCATAGAAACCATAGGAGGTTCATTTTGGTCACATTATCACAACAAGCAGAAACAGTCGCGTCAAAGAGATATTATTTAAAAGACGAATCAGGTGAACCTGAAGAAAACGCAAACACGTTATTAAAAAGAGTAGCAACAGCTATTGCATCTACTGAAAAATTATATGGTAAATCGGATGCTGATATAGAGTTGACTAGTAAAGAATTTTATGACATGATGACCGCATTAAATTTTATACCCAACTCCCCAACACTTATGAATGCAGGAACAGAACAAGGCACATTGTCTGCATGTTTCGTATTACCTTTAGAAGATAGTATGGAAGACATAATGAAAGCTGCTCACGATATAGCTATGGTACAAAAGTTTGGTGGTGGGACAGGATTTGCTTTAAGTCAATTACGACCAAAAGGTGACAAGATAAAGACAACGCATGGTATTGCATGTGGTCCAATACAAGTATTACAAACACTATCAAGAGTATCTTCTATGATTACTCAAGGTGGTAAAAGAGATGGTGCTAATATGGCAGTAATGTCAGTTTATCATCCAGACATATTAGACTTTATAGATTGCAAAAAAGTAGAGGGAGATATACACAACTTTAACATATCTGTTGGAGTAGACTCTAATTTTATGAAAGCAGTAGAAGCTAACCTTAATTACCCTTTAATTAATCCTAATAGTAAAAAAGTAGTGGGTGAACTAAATGCACGAGAAGTATTTGATAAGATGGTATATGGTGCATGGAGAAATGGTGAGCCGGGTATGATTTTCTTAGATGAAGTAAACAAAGATAATCACGTTACGGAAGAATATGGTGAGATGATTGCGACTAATCCATGTGGTGAACAACCACTATTAGGAAATGAATCTTGTAACTTAGGCTCTATAAATTTAGCTAACTTTGTAAATCATAAAGAAGTAAAACCATATATTAAATGGGATGAGCTAAAAAATACAATTACAACAGCTACAAGATTTTTAGATAATGTAATTGATGCTAATAAATATGCAACCCCAGAAATAGAAAAAATGACTAAATCTACAAGAAAAATAGGGCTAGGTATAATGGGTTTTGCAGATATGCTTACGCAACTTAGAGTTTCTTATAGTTCTAAACAAGGTAGAAAGATTGGTTCTGACATAATGAGGTTTCTAAAAACTCATGCAGATAAAGCATCTATAGACTTAGCAGAAGAAAGAGGTACTTTTCCTGCGTGGGATAATAGTGATTATGGTGATGATGAAAAATATAGAAACGCTTGTAGATTAACTGTAGCACCTACAGGAACTATATCTATGTTTGCTGATGCATCTAGTGGAGTAGAGCCGTTGTTCTCTTTAGCATATAGAAAGATGAACATATTAGAAGGGGAAACACTTTACTACGTAAATAAATATTTTGAACAAGATGCAAAAGAGATGGGTTTTTATTCAGAAGAACTTATGGAATATTTATCTGATGGGGGGTCATTAAAAGATAGAACTGAAGTGCCTGATGAAATAAAAGATATTTATACAACTGCACCTGAAATATCGCCTGAAGCACATGTAGGAATGCAAGCAGCTTTCCAAGAACATTGTGACTCTGGTATATCTAAGACGATAAATTTCGCAAATGATGCTACAATAGAAGATGTGTACACAACTTATATGCTAGCTTGGAAGACGAAATGTAAAGGTATTACAGTCTATAGAGCGGGTAGTAGAGATAAAGAGGTGTTGGTAACAGCACACAAAGCTGAAGAAAAAGAAATACCTGAAACACAACTTAGTCTGTTTAATGACGTAGAAGATACTCTTGAAGGAGAGTATGATTGTTGTCCGACAGCAGTGGTTGTAATGGAATCAGGTTGTGAAACATGTAAAACATGTGGGTGGAGTGCTTGTCACATAGCATAAATTCACAGTTTTAGCAAAAAATAGTATAATAATAGTAGGAGAAAAGATATGCCTATAGGTAATATGTTAAGAGACAGACAAGAACAGTATGTCGCACAAAAAGATGGCACTGGAACTTGGAGAATACTCGATACTTGGCATGAGGATTTAACTAAATTAGACCCTGAAGATGAGATAAATGACGCTAGTGAGGCGGTTACAGTTTTATCTGAAGGTAGTTTTCTAGCTTTAGTTAGAGAAGCAACAAGGTTAGGGGTGTTACAAAACGCTGCTCTAATGGAAAATGATGCTTTGGCTGACCAAGTAGCAGAGTTAAAAGAAGAAAACGATAGACTAAAAATACAAATTGAAACTACCCCTGCAGTTGAGGTCACACATGAAGAAAAAGCAGGGTTGAAACAACATGCAATAGACACAATAGCGAAGATAGTAGCTATAGATAGTGTTGAAATAACTAAGGAATAGGGTATATGAAATTAGGAGAATATCTTCCAGAAGTTCCTGAAATGGCTAAGTCCATGGGAAAACTTGGTTCTCAGATAGATATGTTTGGGGACATGATGGAATTAAGTAAAGCCGCTGGAGATACAGGTACTGGACCTACGTTTGGTGTTGACTACATAGTTAATACTTATGTAAGGAATCAACTTGCATATAGAAAACAACTTATTCAAGACTTACAAACCGTAGCGTATACTTGTGAAGAATTAAGAGCCCCTATAATGCACATCACTGGGGAAGTATTTAGAAGAGGTATAGATTTTGAACCTATTAAAGAAGACCCTGATGAAAGTCAATTAGACCGAATAAAACAATTTTTAGATGATTGTAACGTCTTTGACCAAGGACTTGAAGAAGTATTAAGACAATTCCATTGGGATTTAAACACCGTTGATGACGCATTTTTATACTTTTCAAAAGAATATCACGATGATGGAGACGGTAAACTAAGTTCTAGGGTAACTGAAATTAGAAGAATTAACCCAGCACTTATAGAATTTGATTTAGATGAAACAGGTTTACCTAAAAACTCACACTTTTTCTGTCCCATACATAGAGAACAAATAAAAGAATCTCCAGAAACATGTCCTGAAGAAAAATGTGAACTTGAAATGCAACCTGCTATGTACAGATATCTATACAGAACAGAAGTGCATTACTTCTTAGATACTGAGATTGTACATTTATCTAAGTTTAACCCAACCGAAACATATGGTTGGTCACCTATTTTAACAATATTTGAAAAAGCTCTTACTTTAATTGGTATGGACAGAAACTTGTATAGGTATTTCTTTGAAAGAAAAATGCCTGCATCTATGGTTATGGTAACTACAGATGACCCTGAAAGTTTAAAGAGAGAGCGTGAGTCACTTGCTGCAAAAACAAGGCAAGACCCTAACTATATACCAATGATTGCTGTATCTTCTAGAACAAATAGAGGTAGAGTTGATATGGTAAGACTATTCCACACACTACAAGAGATGGATTATCTACCAGTAAGAGCAGAAATAAGAGAAAGAGTATCTGCTATATATGGTGTATCTCCAGTTTTCCAAGGAGCACCTGATTCATTTGGTGGTTTGACTCAACAAACTTTACAATTAACAGTGATGAGTAGAGTTGTTGAAAGAGACCAACGACAGATTATGGAAAAGATATTCGGGGCTATAATAGATAACTTTGGTATTACAGATTACAAAATGGTATTACCTAATCCTGAAGAAAAAGCAGAGGCTACACGAATAGCTCAATCACAACAAAGAGCAGCTATTGCAGCTCAAATGTTAAACATGGGATTTGATGTAGCTCTTAATGGTAATAAATTAAAGATTGATGAACTTGACTTTGTAGTAACAGGAGACCCTGTGCCTACAGCAAAACTACAAGGAGAGCAACAAGCTCTTGCTTTAGAACAAGCAGAACAACAAGCTGCTCAACAACAAGCTATGATGGATATGCAAACTCAACAAATGGGGCAACCTGAAGGAGAACCTGTAGAGGAAGGCACTGAAGATATGCCCAAAGATGAAACTCCAGAGGATGAGGGTTCTCAAGAAGTGCCTGTTGAAAACGCTGTAGTAGATACCCCTAGAGGATTTGAGAATTTAGAAACTTCTAAATTTAAAAACCCTGATTTAAGTAAAGGTGTAACAACATCTACATGGATAGATAGTTTAGCCGAACAAGGATATATGTTTCCTATAATTAAACAAGTATCACCAGACGGAAGCAAGATATGGTTCTCTAATGCTGGCGAGGAATATACAGGACATTTAGGCGGGTCTGGGATTAATAGTATAGAAAAAGCATACTTTGGCAATCCTGTATTCTCTGAAGCAGGCGGTAAAAAATACATTGGTGACCAATATCAATATGAAAGTGGGGATGGAAGTTCTAAACCAAAAGCTGTTAATGTTGAACAATATGATGATGAGGATGATGACTAATGGCTAAAAAAATGAAGTTTTCCCCTAAAGATACTAAGTATTCTAAACTGCCTAAGACAGCATCTGCTAAAACACCTAACGAACCCGATGAATATGAAGACCATTCTTATAGTCATAGAGAGGTAAGACCTGATGGAGCAACAGTTTATTATTATGATAATGGTGTAAAAGCCATACATCACCCTAAGAACACCAGTTCAAACTATCACAGAAGTGCTTCTAAACACCACTCTGATAAAGCACAACAGCTTATAGACGCTAAAAAAACTGAAAGTGCATTATCACATCTTAAAGCTAGAGTAGGTCACAGAATTGCGGCTAAGAAAAAAGAAGAGGATGAAGGTTCTAAAGTAGATAAACTTTATAAAGACTTTGGAGGGGCTGATTCAGGGGCTGGCGATATAGTAGCAGTTGCATCTGACCCCGGTATATTTACTGAAACATACAGTGGTACTAAATCTAAAAAGAAAAAGAAATCTGAAAAAGACAAAGTAGAAGAAAACAAAAAAAATAAAAAGAAAGCAAGCGGTCCAGATAAACTAGATAAATGGTTAGAAGATACCCAAGAAAAAACTTTAGACTTGATGTCAATTACTAAAGCAGATAAGAAACCTAAATTTGATTTAGGAAGAACTGGGGGTCTTACTCCTGATGCTTCTATTAAAACTCCTGAAGAAGAGAGGGATGTAGAAGAATTTATGGAAGCTAGAACTAAAAGTGCAGAGAATAGAGCCATGGGTATAAAAGAAACCAAAGATGGTAATATAAAAATTGATGAATCTATTAGTCTTTCTAAGACACAACAATTTAGTAATTATGTGATTGATGTAATAAATGATGTTAGAGTAGAATTAAGAAAAGCAGACAATGATTACACACCAAAAGAAGAGGCTGAGTATGAAGAAGCATCTGCTATAGATGCGGCTGAAGATGCAGAAGCGTTGAAAGAATTTTATGGAAGAACTGCAGAAGATTTAGAGAAAATGGAAACTGATTGGTCAAAAGGCAAAAAAGATGGTAAACTAAACAATATGCCTTTTTTAGGTAGTTACAAAAAATCAATTGAAGGTAGGAGAGAAAATCCTCCACCACAAGTAGAAAAGCAATACGGGGCAAAAAGAAGCCCTAGACCAGACCCTAACGGGTATAGGAATCCCCCAAACAGGAGGGTACCTAAAGATTAACCATAATATAGGAGATTAGAATGACAACATTCGTCATACCAGAAGAGGCTAAAGAAGAGATAGTAAAAAGAAAAATGGCAGGAGCAACATGGAGTGCTCTATCAAGGTGGGTAGAAGATAGATGGGGTGTAGCAGTTCATAGAACTACACTACAGAAGTGGTACGATAGAGAAGTAGAGCTACTCGATGAACAGCCGTCAGAAGACATGGAAGATATGCAGACAGACTTTACGCCTGAAGCACATGTTAAACTGGCTAAGAAAGTAGAAACTTATAAAGCAGAATCTAGATATTGGAAGAAAGTTGCAGAAGCAGCTATCAAAAAAGATGCTAAAGAAAACCTTCTTATAGACTCAATTAAAAAATTTACCCCTTCATATAAAGAAGTAAAGAAATACAAACGCCGAAAACCCACAGGTAAAATAAAAGGGAATAGCACGCAGTCTATGATTGCCCCTCTTACAGACACTCACATTGGTGACAATGTAGAAGGTGAACAAATGTTAGGGTTAAATACTTATAACATTGATATATTTAATAAAAGATTATACGGATGGGCAAATCAAATTATTACACTAGCAGAACTTAGGCGTAATTCCGCAGACGTTGGTGAGCTTATAATCCCAATGCTAGGGGATATGATTAGTGGAGACATCCATGAAGAGTTAGCACGAACCAACAATGACCACTGCATGGGGCAAATGATTAGAGGAGCTAACCTTATTTCACAAGCACTAATGCTTATAGCTCCACACTTTGATAAAGTTAGAGTTGCGTGTGTAGTAGGTAACCATGGACGTATGACTAGGAAACCACCTATGAAAGATAAGTATATGGACTGGGATTACATGTTGTACCAATGGGTATCTGTATTCTGTCAAGACCAAAAGAACATAGAGTTCCATATTCCAAAGTCTTTCATGACTACAATCAAAGTATGTAACAGAGATATCTTATTAGCACACGGAGACTTTATTAATGGTGGTGGAAGTGGTACTGCAATTAGTCGAGGTGTAAATAATATGCGAAATGTTATGGCATTTAGAAAAGGATTAGTAGATGAAATGCATCAACTACAAGATAATACTTTAGAGAATGTACCAGATAAATTTGACTCAGCATTGATGGGACACTTCCATAGAGTAGATGAAGTTGATATTGGAACAGGAGCTGTGCATATATGTGGATGTATGAAGGGTGGAGATGAATATGCTATGCAAAGAGTGCAATCTATTAACAAACCAAGACAAATAGTATTATATTACCACCCTAAATACGGCGAGATTGGTAAAGAAATTGTGTATCTAAACAGATATGATTCACGCAAAGGTCAGTTTAACGACATATTACCTGATGTTTGGTCTAAAACTTTTAGCTAAATAGGTTCAAATTAGTATAATAAGGTATGGATGATGAACAAATTCAACTTTTTATTAATACATACTTTAAACAGGCGTGTCTGAAAACTATACAGAACACTGTAACTCAAGTATTAGCTAAGTCTCAACAGAAATGTCCTGTAAAAACAGGGCAACTTAGAAATTCAGCAAGTATTACTGAAGCTAACCCTGCGACAGGGCAGTTTGTCATAGCATATAACACTAATGATACCGCTCCTTATGCAGAACTAGTGGAAAAAGGCGGCTTAGTAAGACAACATTATAGAAAAAGTCGTAGAACAGGACAACCATACACTGTTCAAAGTTACAATGTACCCGGTAGTTTCTATTTAAGAGACGCAATAACAGAAACTTTAAGTGGTGATTACAATCAAACAGTAATAACTGCAAATGCAGATAGCACTGGCTATAGTATTACTATATAGAAAGAGGAAAAGATGGAAGAATTAGAAATTAGTCAAAATCAAGAGTGGATTATAGCAAAACACTCTAGAATGGTAGGAAAAGTATTAGATTTAGTAGAAGCAGCGATGCCTGAAGGCAAACAGTGTGAAAAATTAAAAAAATTACTACAAGTTCCCCTATATGATTTTAGAAACGACATGTTACGTCTAGAAAACGGCGAAGCAGATACTAATATCGTAGAATAAGCCTTATATTTTTTTATATTTATACTTAAATTAGTATAATAAAAGTGACTATTAAATATAGTATTTTATAATATATTGTGAACAAGGTCGGCGGTGGCTTAGACCAACCTTCTTCAGGTCGAACAAGTTTTTTAAATAAACAAAAACCTTAAAACAAGGAGGCTATAATGGCTGATGAAATTCTAAACAGAATTGAAAAGCACATGGAAGGCACGTCATTAGGTTTGGCGGCTCTTGCAGAAGTGCTACAAAAAATGGATGGAAGAATGGAAGCAGACGATGCTTATGCTATAGAAAAAGCAGAGCAAGAAGAAGCAGCTATTCAACATGCTAGCTTAGTAAAAAGTATTGCTAAGTCAGTATTAATTGAGCTATCGGACCAAGGTATGGACGTTGACGGTACAGCTATCGAAAACGTAGGAAAGCCAGACCCGACTAAATCAGCAACTGCTACACCTAACTATGTAGGTGACAGTGATGACTCATCTGAAACTATTGAACCAAGAAGCAGTATTGAAGACCAACAGGCTTCAATCATGGCTGAAGACAATGGTGATGACGATGATAAAGATAAAAAAATCGAAGACGCTATGCACCCTAAAATGGAAAATGCAGAGCACGATGAAAAAGAAGAAGACGGTGAAATGAAAAAAGCCGACAAAGAAGAAGACAAAGAAGAAGAAATTGAAGAAGCTATGGGTTTGAAAAAACAACTAGCAAATCTTCAGAAACAAATTGAAGCCCTAGATATCTCTAAGGCTGTAAAAGAAGAATCCGAGAACAGACTACGAAAAATGGGATTCAAGGAAGAGAATGGATTACAGAGACCACAATTGAGTAACACTGTATTTGGAGCAGATGAAACTCCAATCAAGAAAGCTCAAACTGTGAACGATGTAGTTGACCAACTTACTAACCTTTCTTACAAAGAACTTAGAAAAATGCAAGAGTTCAAAAGACAAGGTATGGTAGAAGGTTTGCCAGACGAAATTGCAAACCTATAAACAATAAACCAAGAAAAACGAGGAGATAATAATTATGCCTTCACTAAGTGAATACATTTCTCAATCGAATAGAGGACTAAACCAGTCTGTATTCGGTCCTGAGTACTTATCAAAAGCGTTTAATGCAGCGAACACAGGAACTGCTGATGCAATCTATACGACTACATCTGCGGATAATGTGTTCACGTCTACTTTCGGAAGAAAAGTATGGCAGTCATTGAACAACCAAACTCGTTTTTTCAACGCAATCCCAAGAACAGTTTTCGGTAACACCGTTGGTTGGAGGG
>VTLG01002402.1_pt1 | contig 33098 bp, 55 predicted proteins | sample 4694571 | NCBI WGS metagenome assembly VTLG01 (sample SAMN12604809, study PRJNA352737) | marine metagenome | biome: ENVO:00000447; feature: ENVO:00000209|ENVO:00000569|ENVO:01000036; material: ENVO:00002151; isolation source: viral sequences binned using virsorter ...
TGGTATGTGCAGTTTGAGGCTTTTGCTCTTTCGACAAATGCTTCCTTAACTGATCATTACTTAAAGATCCATAAACTTCTTTGTCTTGATCATCTAATTGAGATAATAAGTCTTCTCGTTCCTTTGCTTCTTTTTCAGCATATACATTTAGCTTTTCTTCTTGTGATTGCAATTTAGTGGTAAGTTCAGCATTTAATTCTTTGAATTTGCCTTGTTCCTCCATTGCTTTAACACGATTTGCTTCTTGTTTAGCTTGATAATCTTTTAATTTGGCTTCTAATTCTTTATTCTTTTTAGTTACCTCATTAAAACGAGCATAAGGAATTGATTCAACAGCTTTGTTGTCGTTGTCTGTTGATTCAACGGAAACATTTTCGTTTGTTTGAACGGAATCATTTTTTACACCTTGATTGTCGGTGGTTGGATTTTCTTCATTATTTTTCATAATTCTTCCTTGTATTTTAGTTTATATTGTGGGTTATTTCCAAGTAATTATTTCAGTAATACTGATTTAATTGCTTCTTCAACTGCCTCATATACTGCATTAAGGACTTTTTCTTCAGTCTTTTCAGTAATAAAAGGAACATCTACTTTATCATTGAGTTTGTCAATAATCTTTTGTTTGGTTTCATCATTAAACAGGTGTTCTGCTATTAATAGTCTAATATCCATTATTTCTCCTTTATTTGTTCTAATTGAGATACTTTGTCCTCAAGTATCTTTACTTTTTTATCTAATTCATTTTCTTCAAACACATAATCTATAATAGATCTAACTATCTTGGGTGTTAATATTTTAAATATTGTAGGTATAAATAATCCCATCACTTACCAAATAATCTTTTCATTATAAAGTATATTACAATAATACCTGCTACACTTATAACATCAACTAAATGACTTCCACTATCACTTTCAATAGATCCAATAGGTGTTTCAATTTTCATTCTTTGAGGTTTGTTATTCATCATCTTTATCCATCATTCTCATAAATTTATGTTTCAATCCATTGCCTGATAAAGAGGCTATAATCTCTACCAATGCTCTATAACTTCTATTTAATGCCTTCTGTTCTAACTGAATCAACTTTTGCTGATCTATTAGTTTGATAATAATACCTTCCAACCTCTTGAAGTCTTGGTCGAGTTCTTGCATAAGAGTAGATTGAATGAATCGGTTTTGTTTCCAAATAAAGAATCCGAAGGCCATTGCTACTGCTACAGGTATTCCAAATTGTTCCAATATTGTAAGTATGTCCATTATTTATTCCCATCTATAAGTTCTCCTTGCACTACTGCTTTTCCTTTTATGATCTGAACTACATCTGTAGTAAAATGTCCTTTATCAAAGAAATCTACTATTGCAAATGCGTGTGACCAATTATGTTCTCTACCACCAAGCCAAGCATTAGCCTCTACTGTCATATCTTTAAGACAACCTAAACTAATTGCACTAACCTGTCCACCTAACATTGTTGCCGAGTGCATCTGAACGTCGTGTGTATGTCCATATATAATATTACACCCTAATTTTCTTAAATGATTAGCTGCATGGTATTGTCCACCATAAAAGTTCCCATGATGAAAGTATAACTTTCCTATCTTTAAAAACTTGCTATTATGGTAGAATTTATATCCTCGTTCTTTTAATTTTAATGCTTTTTCTGTTTTATATTGTGGGAGGTATGAGTGTTCTTCTACAAACTGATCAAGCCACAACTCATGGTTTCCCTGACAAAAATATCTTTCTTTACAACCTGCTATATCAAGTGATTTGTCTATTATGTCCATACAATTATTCACTTCTTCTAATTCTTTGTCCATTTCAGGCAATATATAATCAATAGGAGGTTTTTTCTTTCTTTTCCATTTCCAATGACTAAATGCTTCTGCTTCTGTTGTGTCCCCAAGATCAACGTAGATATTAGGCCTCACCAATTCGATAGCTTTACATACAACCCTAATAGCACTCATATCTGCTATAGGGAAGTGCTTGTCAGGTGTTACGATTGCTCTTTTTATCACTTTCTGCCTTCGGTTGCTTTCTTATATTTGATTGGTTTATCTAAATTCTCTCCTTTATATTCAACAGGAACTAACTGACAATTACAATTACCTTCACATACACTAAATCCACTCTTGGGTAATCCTATTGTAGAGAAATAACTAATGTCCCCTGTTTCTCCATGCCTTATTCTACAATCAGGACAAATATTCCTACCTACTGTTACCCATTTATACTCTTTATAATCTTTTGAAATAAACATCTTATATGATGCAATATTACCTGCTTCTTCAATACCATTCTTTGATATTCTTTTGACACCTCTCTTTAATTGCCCAAAGATCCTTCCACCTGATAAAAGATCTACTACAAGTATCTTTTTAATGTTAGAATTTCCCATACCACTTGCTCTCATTGAATTTAATTTAGAAATAAGATTTGCTGTAACAATCATAGATAGTGATTGTAGTGCTAATGATATTTTAGTGGTTAATTCTTCGTATGTTTTCATAGTTCGTTTGGCACTTTAAAACTTTCCCTTAAAATATGAACCATTTTCTTATTGACTGCTCTTTGTATTTTTCTTAATGCTCTTTTAGATATTGTAAAGAACTCTCTCTTTGGATTATTGCCCATTCCTTCGTTGTGATACATAGCTATACTACTTCTTGATTTTGCTACTGCTATTTCAGCACCTTTGCTTGTGATTTTAACAGGAGGTAATTTCCTCATAGTTCCTGTTGCTATTAATGGTTTTGATGTATGGCCCTTCTTTTTTTTCTGTTTTACTGTTGAAAGTCTTAATCTTTTAAAAGCTGTTGTGCCTGTTCCTTTACCTGTATTTAAACCCTCTTTAACATCTTTAACTATTACCTGTGCTAATATTCCATGAAACTTCTCATTAAACACTTTTTTACTTATATCTCGTATTCTTTTATGCCACTCTACTTCCCCTTTGTGAGTAAGTCTTGTTCCTTTACTCATTTGATACTCCTTATGATACGATCTGCTTTTACTTCCCCTGCCTGTATTGCTTCCTTTAACTCATCATCAAGTGATTCAAAGAATTGTTTGGATAGTTCTTCCATATAGGGTTGTGGATTTAAAAGTAGTTTATCTATATCTACTGCTTTTAATAACTGCTCTATTTCTTTATCTATTTTTTCTTCAAGAGTTGTTATTTTATTCAGGTAGTTGGTTAGTGTTCTCGCCATTAGTTCTGTTTAGTTTAAATAGGTTATTAACATTATCTGTTTCCTGTTTCTTTTCATCTAAAAAGTCTATTGCTGTTTGTCTATCAGGGAATTTGTCAGGATCTTGAGCCATTAGGTAGTCATACCTATCTGCTAATCCATGTTTGAACTTCCAATCCCATTCTTCTCTTTCTTTATCATAATCAGGGAATTTAACTTCTGCATAATCAAGTGTTATCTGATCAGGTAATTGTAGTCCTGTTTCTACCTGTAGTATTTGTCTTTCAACATCATAGATCTCTTTTTCTGATCTTCTCCACTTTTCTACCTCATCTTCTCGTGCTTCAAGTAATTCTAAATTCTCTATCTTTAATGCTACACCTGATTTACTACCTGATAAACCAAAATCAAAGTTTAGGTTGTTATTAAATGCTATTGTTTTAAGTTGGAACTCAATACCTTCCTTGATACTCGTAACATCTGTATTGGTTGAAAGATTACTCATATTACCCTCATCTACTACTACTACCTTATTAAGTCCTAATTCTATATTGTTGGCATCTACTCTACCCTCAATAACAAATTGCCCTCCTGCTGTTCTGATATGGTGTTGTAGCATAGTCATAGCAAGATCTATTTGTTTATTACCTAATGCTATATCCATTGCTCCTTCATTCCAAAACTCATCTACCATGTGAGTAGGTTGAACAAATACAAAAGGTAATACACCATAAGGATTAATATTATCTTCATTTACCTTAATGATACTACCTGCACTATCAAACATATAATGTTCTTCAGCACTCCAATATACAAAAATATCTTCTTTTGTTTGCCTCCAATCTCCTGTGGCCTTATTAAGTGGATATGTTACACCTATAGGTTTAAGTGGATCATATGGATCCATAATGGGAACAAAATTCATTACAGGATTGTATTTAAATTTACCATCTTCCCAAGCTATATGAATTGCTACTGTCCCAAGTAGGTTATGGATTCTCTCAAATGATTTCATTCTCCAATCTTTATCCTGTGTTAGTTCATAATAAGAATCATTTTCTACATCTCTTATAGGTGCATCTTTATATACAAGTGATATACGATTGATTAGTTTCTTGGTAAGATTGACATTGTAGATTGGTATTTCTTGTTGTAATGATCCTGCAAAATACTGATCTATATATTTAGCAGTATTGTTGAATGTGTAATAATCAAGTGCTTCATCTCTTACATCAAGCATAGCACTTTGATTTTCCCATTTTAATTGTCTTATTGATTCCTCTACTATGTCTTTTGCATTTGAATATACTATCATTCCCTCTCCTATGCCATGTAAGTTTTTGTTAATGGTTTCTTAACAGGAAATTCATAATCAATACTATATCTAAAAGCATCTGTCAGGTGTGTTCTTTCTGAATTGGATTTGTCTATATCTCTTGTGCCTTCTTTTAATACTACCTGTTCCAAGTCTTTAATGAACTCCTTACATTTTGGATCTACTATTGTAAACTCCATTGCTTTATTTACTGCATTTACACTATCTGTTACCAATGGTGCTTTCTTCTTTACTCTTAAACCAAAACCCTGTTGTCGTAGAATATCGTGATCAGACATCAATGCTGATGTGTGTCTATTCTTTCCTGCAGGATCAGGATAACATATATAGTGTCCTGTTGTATCAACCACTTTTTTAGGTTGCAATAGGTTGGGATTCTCGTATGGATATTTTTCTTTTATTAGTTTAGCAATTCTTTCAGTCATTAATTCATAGCCTCCACTATGACTTAACTGTATCTCATCAAATACCCTTATCTTTGGTTTGTCTTTGTGTATTTGAAATAAGACACAACTGATTGGATCTACATTGAAATCCATTGCTATTCTAATAGGTAGGGAACTATTATAAGAAACTTGTTTTACATTTTTAACTCTATCAAAACCATAATAACAAGTTCCGTATTGCAAATTTACAAAATTACCATGAATATAACTACTGATTAATTTATTATCATAATTTTCATATAAGGAATCTATAAAATCTTGTGGTAGAAAAGTATTATCAGTAGTCTTACCTTTAATCAGATCATAACCATTCTTTGGTTGATCCTTCCATAGATCATATACAAAATTAAATCCTTCAGGTGTTGTGGTAATCCAACCTGACAAATGATTACCATCTCTTAATCTTGATAACCCCATCTTCCATGCTTTATCATCTTTTAGGAGTGCTGCCTCATCTATACCAAACCCTGATAGATTAAGTCCTGCCCATCTCCTGTAGTTTTCTGCAGATCTCAATATAATGTTAGAGTAACCATGTTTCCATATAATGGTATATTTCATTTCACTTGCTCTATACTTGTATTTAAATCCAAGTTCTTTGAGTGTATCTTCAAGTGTGGGTTGTAATACATCTCTTATCATAGGGAATGTAGGTTCTGATAATAAGATTGTTTTTTTAGGGTTTCTACCTGCTTCTAATATGGCCTTTAATACAAAGGCTACTGTCTTACCTGATCCATAACCTGCTACCAATGCAGGATATTTTGCTTCACTTCTTATAAATTTATTCTGATGTTGGAATACTTTAAAGGACTTCAAGATCAAAGCCTTCAACTAACTCATCTTCCATAACCATTGGGTTTTCTGATTGTCCTAATACCTGCTTACCAAGCCATATCAACATAGTGACATTACCTTTTTTAGCTACATTATATTGCCACTTTCTTAAATTAGTTTTTCCTTCTGCCCTCCCTTTTGTAAGAAATTCGGAATAACTCTTACGAATAAGAGATTCATCACACCCATAAAATTGTGCTATTTCTGTATTAGTACAGCCATAACGAGCCAACTGCTCTACTTTTTCAGGGGGTATGTCATACTTTTTGGGACGAGCCATTTATTCCTTTCATTAAATACTTACTTAACCAATACAAAGCTATTTCGTATGGATTGACTTGATGTTTAATACTATACATTTTCTTTCCTAAATTATGGTATTCTGTGTGGCATGGCCTACATACAGGAATTGCTGTAAAATGGACACGGAGATTTTTCTTTCTATCTCTACCCATTCCTACCTGATCTATATGATGAGGTTCTATATTGCCATACTTATAACATAATGAACAATGTGTCTGTTCTCTTAAAAATTGCAGGTATTTATGTGATCTTTCCATTAATACCTTATTATATAAGTTTTGTTGTGATACTTTTTTAATAATGGTCTTTCTCGATTCAGGACTTGTTTTACTCGTAGATCTATCCATTTTGGAGAATCGTCCCATATAAATTGTTCCTCTATCATAGCATCAAGCAGCTGTTTGCAGCCTCCTACCAAATTATCAAAATCCAAATACCTTTTTCTATAACTTACTATTTCAAGTGTAAATTTTGTCGGTTCTGTTATTAATTTTCCATAGTGTGGTTTTGTCCTCATTTGGTTGCGAATCAGGAGTGCATATTCCTGCTTGAGCCTTCTTTTTTTTGCCCAATGTAATCTATCTAAAACATTTCTTGATTTTATTGTAATAGGTAAAATCATAGGTTGTCCTTAATCGTAGATTACAATATATTGTGGTATAAAAACAATATTGTTGTTAAAATTAATAGGATTTATATTATAATTATGAAAAAGTTAAGCAATGAAGAATTAATAGAATTAATAGCCAAAAATGTTTTAAATATCCTCAAAAGATTAGAAAATATTGAAATTACTATGGACAATAGTGAACAGGCTCTTTCCTTTATAGAAGATGTTTTTAATCCTCCAAGAAATTTAATTAAAGATGATGAAGAACTTGTAGCTTTCTCAAAAGAACTATATAAACAGATCTGTGAGTATTGTGGAAAAGATGGTATAAGTTTTATGGGGATTGCATAATAAAAAAGGGATCATTTCTGATCCCCTTTTTACCTACTCAACTCCTCCTACTATATAGTTTGATTTATAGAGGAGGCTCGTATACCAAAAAAATAGTATACGAGTGTTATTCTTTAAGATTATTCAACATTTCTTGTAGTGTTGCAGGATCATCATAACCATTTAATTGCATTACCATATCAGTCATAGATGAGTAACACCACACACAAAAGGCTACAGGAGATATACCAAAATACCCTATAATATCCCCATTATCCTGATCTATATCAGAATCACATATATTACAATTTAATTCTATCTTCTCTTTCAAGGCCACATACCATTATCTATATGTTCAATTAGATCTTGTTCTTCCTGATAAAGTTTTTCATGTTCTTCTGCTTTTACCTGATCGAGAAATCTTTTACCATCTGATGTAATCCAAACCTGTGCTAATTCATGTGTTATCATTTAATCTCCTATATAAATAAATTAAGTTGTTGTAATCGTCTTTCTGCTATTTCTATATATTCAGGATTTAGATCAATACCCACATAGTTTCTTTGTTGATTTCTTGCTGCTAAACCTGTAGTGCCACTTCCCATAAATGGATCAAGAACTACACCACCTTCAGGACACCCTGCCTTTATACAATAAGTAGGTAATTCTATTGGAAATGTAGCAAAATGTGCTTCTTTGTATGGTTTAGTTGTAATAGTCCAAACACTTCTTTTGTTAGCACCTTTAGGATTGTTATTAACAGAATCATTATGTAATTCTATTTTTGTCATCATCTCATCTATACCTTTAAAATCCTCTGACCAATCATCTAAATATTCTCTTACAATATCCCAATCTTCAATGCTTGGATATGAAAAACCTGATTCATCATATCTAAACCAATGTTCTACCTTTGACAATTTAACACCACTATCTTCTGATAATTTTTTTGCATTAGATTTATTTCTTATAAAATCAACAAACTTATCCTGTTCAGGCAAATCAGGTCTTGTAGAAACTATTGATTCCCCTCTTTCTTTGTGCATACCTTGTCTGTGTTTGGCTTCATTCTCTACGCTACCATATTTAGTTTTTGTTGATAATGTTTTATTAACTTTCTGTGGTATTGTTATTGCTTTCTCTCTGATAGCATCTATATCATAAAAGTATTTAGGAGATTTGGTTAGCAAGAATATATATTCGTGTGATTTGGTGCATCTATCTTGCACACTTTCAGGCATTGGGTTAGGTTTGTGCCATATAATATCTTGTCTTAAATACCAACCATCTGCTTGTAATGCAAATGCAACTCTAAATGGTATACCAACCAAATCTTTTTGTTTTAAAATGTTGTGTTTTTTACCTTTAACTTGTGATGCTTTGAACATAGATTTTGCTGCATCTTCTCTACCACCATAAGCATTTTGTTTTGGAATACCATTTTTATTTCCTGCAGGTGCTGAAAAATAACTATCCCCAAGATTAAGCCATAATGTTCCTGTTGATTTTAATACTCTTTTAACCTCACTAAATACCTTAACAAGATTCTCTACAAATTCTTCAGGTGTTTCTTCTAGTCCTAATTGTCTATCTTTTCTAATTGCACCACATTTTTTACAAACCTTATCATACTGAAAAATTGTTAATTCTTTAGATGGTCTATTTGCTTCGCCACCTTGTTTTTGTGTTCTTTTTATGTGTTTGCAATTCTCATCTCCACCTTCCCATTCAGCAGTTCCATAATCTCTTAATCCCCAATAAGGTGGACTTGTAACTACACAATCTACTGATTCATCAGGAAATGTTTTTAATACATCTATGTTGTTGCCTTGATATATGTGATTTAGTTTCATTATAACTCCTGTTTTGTTCTATAAATTCTATCATTTAATTCAGGCATAACTGAAGGTCTTGTTCCACCAAACATCATTGTTTTAAACTCCATTAGTCTTTGTATGGCTATATCATGATTACCTAACTGAATCTCTAAAATTGCAAGAAGTATAAAATTGTGCATTTTAAAATCACAACTATCTTCTCGTACAAATCTTTCATACATATCTCTAAATTTTTTTATTTCTACAATATCTTTTTCTGTGTCTGTAGCAGAAGTCATTGTATCTATAACTTTTGTTAAAGTTTCTTTATCAAACTCAAACCACTCTCCATGTGTTCTATTATCTTCAAAAACTTGATGTAAATGTTGTTCATGTGCAATAGAGCCACTACATTGTTCAACAATAGACAATACATGAGGACAACCTGTTTGTAATGCTTTAACTCTACTTTTCACTCCACTATCAGTATAACCAATTTTATATAAATCTGTATTTTCTGCTTTTATTAAATAAATCATTATATCTCCTTAAAATATACCATTGGGATCTGTATAATAGGTTCTATATCATACTTATCACGAGTTTGTTTTGTTCTACCTCCCCATATCACTTCAAATTTAGGGTGTTCAGGATCATACTTATAAAAGAAATCTCCATCTTCTAATCTTGTAGCAAATATAAATGGAAGTCCTGTAACATTGTAATATTCAACACCCTTCATGTATTTGGATAATGATAGTATTGTATAGGGGTATTTATTGCGAGTTTTATTCAGACATTTAACTTCTACCCAAGCCTTTGCAATCCCACCATATATCAACATAAAGTCTATTATATGATGAGAGTGCATTTTCTGTAAGCTGCAATTCCAAGTGTCCATGATACTGTCTTTGAAATCACTTTCTTTTTTAAGGGTTGAATCATTTTCGTAGTATGTTCTCAAAACCAACTCTCCTTACCTCTTTTTTTATATTTTGCCCATCTTTCTTTATTGTAGGCCTTCATGCAAGGAGTGCAGTAACTTTGGTGTTTATTGATTCCATCAGATCTACGATAGTATTCTTCTTCTGACTTTTCCTCTTTGCAGCGAGGACATTTTTTAGATGCCATATTTCTCTCCAAATAAACCTTTGATTTTCAGCCTGTAAAAATCAGTTATGGGTGCTTTACCTTTTAACCAATTATAACACAAGGTGTGAGAACACCCAAGTTTCTTGGAAAGCCATACTGCGTTTCTTTCTTCCACCTGTATTATAAAATTTAGTTTTTCTCTAAATGTGTCCATATAGCCTCCTAAAATGGCAATTCTTCATCATTTGTTGTTTGTTTTTGATTAGTTGGATCTTGATTAACTCCTGATTCCTGATTATAATAATCAAGTGCAGCTTGGTTAATCTGACCTCTTACCTCTTTTGAGCAGAATACTGTATCATAATATTCCCCATCTTTTTGTTGGCTTGGCATAGATACAAATAATCCATTAATGCCTTCCATGATTTTGAAGCCTTTTATGGTTATCCCCATATCTAACTCTAAATCAAAAAAGGCTCGTAATTTGCCCATAGTTAATCGTTTCATTCTACTGATCTTCATTTGTTCTCCTTTTATTTACAGAACTTTTCCATTATTAAATCGTATAATGGGTGTTTGTTTTTGTTGTTACTTTCTTCTGCCTTTGTTGGCATATCTACTTTATATTTTTTAACAGGTGTTCCATATTCAGACATTGCGTGAGCAGATTCCTCTATCCAAATACAATTTTCACAACCTTCGCATTCTTTCAAATGCTTTTTTGCTTCATCTGTTTGTGCATACCAACTCATAATTTACTCCTTTTTGTTTGTTCTTCGTTACGAAAAGTGATGTATCGTGAGTGACTGAAGGACTTCGCTTCCAATTAAGGGAGAGCCTCAAGTATGACGATACATCACAATTATAATCCGCAATGTCCTTCACAATCAAATCCTTCAAATAAAGGTAATTGTTTATCATCAAAATCTATTTCATCTAATGGTTTACAAGAATTATGTATATATAATTTATCTTCTTCACCTTTTTGACTTTGGTTTCTAATTGTTTTATCTACTTTTACAGATGTTTTCCAAGCATTTCCATTTTCTTTTTGAACATCTTTCCAAAAACTATTGCTATGATATGGACAAAATACACAACTTGATTTTACAGGCACAGGAAAGTTGTTTTCCTTAAAAAAATCAATACAATCATTTCGACTTATTCCATGATATATAAGTGGATAAAAATATTTAATATTATACATTCTACTATCTTTCATTCTTTCAATTTCATCTGTAGATATACCTAACCACATTTCAGTAGGCTTCATTCTTTGTCTTGGTTTTAATTTGTGCAATCTTCTAACTGATTGTTGAACAGGTCTTATTTTATATTCACCTGTGCATTGCCTCATTATCATTCCACCCTTTTCTCCAAAAGCAGGAATAGTAATCCATTTTGCACCCAATGAATTTCTTGAATTTAATATATCTTTTAAAATATTATAATCCTTATTTACAATGATTGGAATCCCATTATTTTCTTCTTTCCATTTTAACAACCACTTTAGCATATCATAAGTTTTATGATGTTCTGCTTGTGGGTCTGCAAAAACAGAAACATCTGCTCTTGGTAATTTATAACCCATAGAACTCATTAAATACATAGCAGTAGATTGAACTCCCATACCAAGAGATATAACTTTTAAGTCTGCATCAGGATTGCCTTTTGCATATTTCTTAAATACTTTGCTCATAATACCTCAAATATCCTTTTTATAATCGCCCACCAAAATAATCCTGATACAATTAATATAATGCTATAAGTAATAATATTAGTCCAATTCATTTATTCTACTCCTATTATTAAAAGAATTACTAAACAAATTATAACTATACTAAAACAAAACATAACAACATTTATATCTCTTTTCATTTGATCTATTCGCTGCTCTCTACATAAGATCTTCAATTTAAGTTCTGTCCATTCAGAAAACAGCTTACTCATGTTATCAAAAATCTTGTTTTCTCTTTCAATTATTTTATCTTCCATGTTTTCTCCAATCTATATATCGTTGTTTTAGTTCAATGTAAAGTTCTGCTATTAATATGATCAGTATTGCAATCATAAAAAGAAATATTAAGTTCATTTATTCTCCTTTATTTCCCCATGATGTTTACAATTTGGAATTAAATAAAAAGCATCTCCACTTTTAGTATATACAGATGTTTCTTTTTTACATTCATTACATTTTGCAGGTATTACTTTCATTTTTTTCTCCCTATTACTTTTGCATTACAACATTTACTATCTAACATTGGATTTACTACTGCTAAAAATACTGTAGAATGACATTTACTACACACCCCTAATCTTGCATTACCTGTCTTATCTAATGGGAATTTTTCATCTAAACTTTTAGATCTACTTGCATAACTCCATTCTTCTGCGTTTTTACACCACCTTAATAATCTTTTTTTAATATCAAATGTTTTCTGCATTTCAAATTTCATCTTTTTACCACTTATATTCTTTTCTGTCCAATAATCAACAAATTCTTCAATTAATGTTGGATCTATCATAGGAACTGCTTTAGCACCTTCTCCTAATACTTTTAAATTAAAATCATTAAATCTTTCTGATATATCTTTATTTACTTTATTATCTTTATTACTATGTATTTGGTTGTGGTTTGGTTGTGGTTTGGTTGTGGTTTGATTTTTCTGTAACTCATTGAAATTCAATATAGTTAAGTGTGTTAGTTTTTTGTTGGTTTTTACTACAATCATTTTATCTTTTTCAAGTAACTTCAGGAATGTTCGTAACTTACTGTTTCCCCAATTAAATTGTTTACACAGCTTCTTTTGACTTGTAAGGATTTCCCCTGATTTAAGATGATATATATCAGAACCTAATACAACCTTCTGATTTGAGTAGGTTGCTCGTAAAAGCAACCATACCCAACCCTCAAACCTTGAATAAGATTTGTTCATTTTAATTATAGGATTTTTTAATATCTTCCTATGTATTGAGATCCAACCTTTATCCATTACCTCCACCTTCTTTGTAATAAGAACCTGAATAATGTTCTCCAACAACCAACCTCTAAAAAACATTCTCCTGTTCCTCTTTCTGTTAAACTTAAACCACTAAATCTACTTGGCTCTCCAACTCTATGAGCATCTTGAAAACCATGTCTTAATAAAAATCTATGTAATAATCTTGGAACTCTCATTGTTTCTCCTTTATTTTATTTAACCTATCAAAAGTAATATAAAAATAATATTTAAATTAAAAAACAATTTATTTAATTATTTTAAACTTTTTTTATTTATTATATATATTTATATGGGAAAACCACCATTTCTCGTTATATTAATAAAACTTTTTTTACTTTTTTTTACGATTTTACTTGTTTAAGAAAAATAAAGGTTATATTTTTAGGGAGGTTAAATATACTTAAAATAAACGAGAGGTTAAAAATGAATACAATTAAATTAAATAAAAACAAAGTTAGTTTAAAACAATGTAATGCAATGATTGATATTTTAAATGAAGGTGTGAATCAGGTTAAATTGACTATTGAAAGAAAAGATGAAAAATTTAATGGCTTTGTAGTTTACGAATTAATCAAAACTAAAATTGAAACTAATGAAAAAAAAGTTATGAAAGTTTCTACATTAAAAGGTATACAGTTTTTCTTATTTAAGTTTTTCAAAAGTAATAAATAACAATCAACAAGGGTGGTGTAAAAACCACCCTTTAACTTTAAGGGGAAATAGATATGACAAGTATTAATAAATTAAAAATAGGACAAAAAGTTTGGTTTTTTGATAAGTATGGAGATTTACAAAGTGGAACTATATTAGGATTAAAACCTAACGACTTTCCAACAAATTACCATAGGGAAATTGGAGAGAGTTTTGATGATGTTTCATTAACTCACCCAAGATACCCAAATAACCCTAATATAACAATGAGTATTTGTGCAAAACAAACTATGATATATACCTCAAAACCTAATCAAGAAGAATATATAGATGATAGGGTTAGTTTCACAAGTGGTTGTATTGAGGATAACTGTAAAGGAACAATAAATGGTAAAGGGTGGTGTGATAATGAGGGTATTATCACATCATTTGACTACCAAGAATGTGATACTTGTGATTGGAATCAAGCAAGTTAATTAATAATAATCAAACAACAAGGGTGGTGTAAAAACCACCCTTTTTTTAAGGGAAAATAAATGAGTTTTAGAAAAAATAAAAATATTGAATCTGAAACTGAAATAAAACAATCTGAATATTGGAATGCGAATGTAGAATATCATGGGAATGGATTATATACTATTATTTATAGAGGCGAACAATTATTTTCTAAATCAACAGAAGATTTATTTAAGCAATTACAAGAAAAATGGGAGGGGAAATAAATGTCAAAATTAATATTTCAATTATCTGATAAAGATACTAATGAAACAACAAGTTCAACAATCTACATTCCTGAAAGAAGATCTCAATCATCAAAAACATTAGTGATGATTAAACAAAGGATAGGAGATTTTGAACAAACAATATATGCTCCAATAAAAAAAAGGAGAAAAACAGATTGAGAATACTTTTAAATCAACATGGAGAGTTGTTGCTTGATACAGGGGAAATTTGGAAGCCTATTTGGAGAGAAAATTTAAATGGTAGCTATACACAAGATAAACCCTTGTTGAGTAATGGAGATGTGGATTGGGATTTAATAAATTATGAAATATTAAATCCAAATGATTGTGTTAATGATAAATATGCTACATACATTAAGAATGAAAAAAGAGCAAAGGCATTAGATTGGAATCATAAAATTAAAAACATAGGAAGAAATGATAAATGTCCTTGCCATAGTGGTAAGAAATATAAAAAATGTTGTTTAAAATTATAAGTAAAAACAAACAAGGAGAAAACAAATGAGTAAAAAAGAAGAAACTAAAGGTTTACCTACTGTTGATATTAAAGGCAAACCCTATGTATTAACACAACATAGGTTGCTAGAGTTCCATAGATTATATCCAAATGGCTCTATTTCAACCGATATAGTAACAGATTCGCAAGATTCTGTGGTAATGATAACAACAGTCATACCTGATGTAAAAGTGCCTGAAAGAGCATTTACAGGAATTGCACAAGAAACAAGGGGATCTACATTTATTAATAAAACATCTCATTACGAGAATTGTGAAACATCATCAAGAGCAAGAGCATTATCTAATCTTGGAATTGGTGTTGAAGAATCCTGTGCAAGTGCTGAAGAAGTGGCCAATGCTATGATTCAACAATCTGAAGATAAAACCATTAAAGGAATCAAGGAAGCAGTCCTTCGCTTAATGGGACTTTATCAAGCAGCAGAAAAATGGTTACCTAAAGCATTTGAATTAGGTATTGTAAAACCTGACATAATGAATGTAAGTTTAGGATATGTTTTAAACTCTAAATCTGTAGAAGAAGCAGATGAAAGAGTTAGAAAAACAAATCTTCGGTTTACAAAGTTCTTTGAAGAATGTAATGAAAAGATGAATAAAGCAGTAAAAATAAAAGAAGGAAGTAAGATTGAAAAAAAAACATCTAACAAAGGGGACTAATCTACCTTTCTTTATATTTAACCTGTATAAGCTACTATAGGTTAGTTCCCTTTTCCCCTCCTTATACGCACAAAAAAAGCCACTCTTAATTGAGTGGCTTTCTTCTTTTTGTGATGTTTATGATTACCAAGATTCTTCTAATATCATACTAAATGAATAGAGGTTGGGTGCTTTAGGCTTTACTGAAAATGTATTTGATTTAATAGTTACAATAGCAAACTGATCAGGATTATTGTTGGTATCATCAACCTGCATGAGCATTGGAATTTTACCACCTAATGTTGGTATCCAAACTCTACTTATAAAATTATCTTCTTGTAGTATTGGATTGTCAATCCCTAATTGTGTAAAGGTTTCAGTTCCTTCAGGGTAAGTGTCGCCTACATCAAATGGTAATATATTGCTTTGTTCTAATGCAGCAAAAATATCACTTTCACTAACCAATTCAAAAGTTAATTTCCATGATCGTCTGCCCAACCTACCTAAATTAAGTTTTGGATCTTCAATGAACATTTGTTGTTGTGTAGCATCAGGATCTTCATTTGGAGGTGTCGCACTTGGATCTGCAGGATAATTCCATAATTCCCAAGCATTATGTCCTGCCCAATTTGGATTACCTAAATAATTAATGTTATTCATTGTGTGTCCACCTTGAGTTTTGGTTTGTTTAATACCATCAAATGATCTACTAACTGTCATTGACAAATTAGGGTTATGTGGAGGACTGTAAGTATGCCCTAAAATGGTGCTACCAACATATCGTTGCCCAACATTACTTGTAGGCTGATCACTAAACCAAGCAAGTATCTTATTAACAGAAGTTGTAAAATGTGTAGTATTAGAGGCTCGTAATGAAAAACCATTATGTTCAGGGGTTGAAGTAGATCCTGCTGTTCCCCAATTTATAATTGTATCTTGAAAATCTTCTGTCTTAATTTGATGTGTATTACCATCTTTAAAATGAAATTTAAAGTCTGTTCCCTCAAGATTGTGGTTTAATACCATTGCAAAATTTATTGGAAGCACAGGAAAATATTTAGATGTAACACGATCTTGAAATGACCACATTGTTTGGTTTCCACCTATAAGATTGAATTTTAGTAAGCTTGAAGTATTACAATAAATCAAATCTGTCGTATCCCCAAAATAAATCTTTTGTTCTGTATCAGTCCCATGATCGTCTTCATGGCGAGTAAAATATTCCCCATGACCTGTAGCATGAAGATAACTCATCTGATCTACGAAAAATTTTGGTTTGACTACTCTTTGATAACCCATTAATAACCTCCTGTATCTGAAATCTTTTTAGTCTGTGTTACTCTTGTTTTAGGTATAGGTTTTGTTTCTGAATATTCTGATAATATTTTGGAAGAATGTTCATGCCTTTTTCCTGTCATAGCTACATTTATATCTTTATGAACATGATAGTAGCCTATGTATTCTTTACCATTTAGCATATATTCTTTACCTTTTGTGTGTTGAGAATTTAATGTAGGAATATTCACTATACCTCTATTTGGTTCTGTTGCTTTGTAATTTGTAATTTTTGACACATTTTTATTTTCTATTGCGTCCCAATTTTCAGTCATATATCCCAATTCAGTCACTGAATGATAATTGTTGTCCCAATTTCTTTTTGAATTTAAACAACTCATATTAACTCGTTCTGCAGTTTTTGTTGCACCCATCATATTTCTAAAATTAAATGTTCCCTCATAAGTAAATAACTGATGTCCATTTTCTAATATATTTGTTCCCATATTAAATATTAAAATCTTTTTCTTTGATGCTCTTAATATCCAACCATCAGGTAAAGTTGGATTAATATATATATTACCTGCATGACTGATCTCTATACCTGCCAAATCAGGTAAAGTATTATACAGGATAAATTTTCCATCTGATATGTCTGCTTTTATCATTGATCTCCTAATATAAGATTTATCGAAACTAATATATCTAAAATATTGATAACACCATCTCCATTTAAATCAGCAGCAAGAAGTTGTTCTTCAGTAAAGTCCTCATTACCAACAATATAATTAATCATCATAATAATATCTTGAACATTTAAACCACCATCTCCATTCACATCTCCTGATCCTTCAACAGGATCTGTAATAACAGCCTGAACAAAAGCTTCTTGAAAAACTGTGCCATCAGATGTTGTTATCCTTATATACCCATTACGTTCTGCTCCTGTATCATTGTCAGTTTTTGCCGCAACCATTACATGACCATTATGGGAATAATCAGGGTTACTATATGGGTAAGTATAAAAATTGTCTGTATACCTTTCTGCCCAAGTTACACCATCTTCTGATACTTCTGAAGTCCATTCCATTCCTTCTTCATCATGGTATATTGGACTTTGTATTACGCTTAAATGTATCATTTTTGAATATCTTTCCATTGGTAAGACATTATCGCCTTCATACCATTCTAAATGAAATACCTCACTAATATACCCTTCTATTTTATCTCCAATAGATATAAAATTATGTGCTTGGTCTATTAAGGATAAATCATATATCCCCCCATCATCTTGTAGTTCTGATATAATAGTAGGATTATCAGGTAATTCATAAGTATTATCATTTAAGGTGTTCTCAACCACCCATTTAGGCATACCATATTGTAATCTATGTAATTGAATACATTTAACCTTAATCTTGAATCCTGCTTTTCTAACTTCAGTAACAAACCAAAAAGGATACATCAACTGTCCACCTTTAATTTCAAAACCCCAATATTTATAACCAAAAGCCAATTCATTTGAAAGTTTATTTATATATAATATATCTCCTGATTCAATGGTTGAATATTTACTTGTTAATGTCAAATCAATCGTGATATGTTGATTGATATTATCCATCATTTTATATCTTCTAAATTCTTCTGCTGTATACATATTTCTTATGTAATTTGCTTCTACGATCTCAATATCTTCTTCATCTTTTTTGTTATATAGTTTTTCAATGTCATACAACCAATTTTCTTTTCCTAAATCCTCATATAAATGTTCTGTAATTTCTTTATAACCCTCCCAAACACGCACATTAGTTCCACTAGGCCCTGTCGTAATGATTGTGTCAGGGATAACACTTCTATTAAATTCTTCTTTAGCATAATCAAATTCATATAACACCTGAAATTTACTAAAAACATCTTCTGTCTTTGTTGTATCAAATTTCCAATCAATAACTTCTGAAGATTGTATATTAAAATCAACATCAGACATATTATAATAATCTTTTATTGTTGCAAATGAAAAACTACCATCAGATCTAAATTTAGGAAAAAGTTTAGTATTTGATGTCAGTTCTTCTATAACCTCTTTTAATGGTTTTTGTTCATTCGCTAAAGTAAAAGCTAATCTCCAACCCTGATGTGTAGCCATACATTTTAGTAATAAACTTTCATCAAAATAGTCAATATCATAACCAACTTCACTTGCTAATAAATGTTGAATTATTTGATGAGGCATTTCTACTAATCCATCTACATTATATTCAAGTTCATATAAATAATTCTTCCAACCATGTTCTGTATAAAATTCATTTTCTTTATTCCACGCAATGTTGGGTGCAAATCCTGTTTCCCATTGAGTATCAGCAGTAAACCAATCACTATCAGGATTAATAGCTTTCATTCTAATAAATTTTGACATGTATGTTGACATATCTTGCCCAACTTTGATAAATGGATTGATCCTTATTGGGTGACTTACAAACAAAATAAAAGGAGTTTGAGATGCAACTGTTTCATTACTATCCCACACTCCATCAAGGGCTACTGCCTTAATACCATAAGATTCCATGTCTGTATAAAACATTCTGCGAGGTATAGGGCCTGTTATAGCAGCAGTTAAGTCTTCTAATCTAAAATCTAATCCTGTTACATTTATTATCCAACCTCTTGTCCCTCCCTCAACATAAGCATCATCATCACTTGATCTGCCATAGCCACTACCACCTATATTGTGTATGTATTCTTCTGCGTTAGTAATCATATCATTATAATTATATTGGCTTTCTCGTAACAATATGTGTTGAGGCATAATTTGAGGTTCAAAAGCATTAAATGGAATCCAACTCACAATGTCCCCACCCTGTCTGCCATTAACATTTACATACCAATCTTTTGAATCGGTATCATCAACAAATATATCTTGTATAACATGAGCATATTTTATTGCTGCAGTTGAGTGCATCATTGACCTGTTGCCTCCACTATTATTGTCTTCAAAACAAGGTTGCCCTATATGAATTTGGTCAAATTGACTTGGGGTGTCCCAACCCCTCATTATTGTATAGTAGTGGTTTTCAGGAGGGATTTGTAAGTCTGATCTCATTGGAGTATCAGGTTCTATAAGCCAATTTTCTTGTTGATGAGGACTTGATATTTGGTTTATGTTTGAACGGTGCTCAAGAGGGGCAAAAGTAGGGAAATATTGGTAGGTGCTATATACCCAACCCCAATCAGTATCATCAGCAGATGAAACTCCTCTTGTGTTTGGATAAACAGGAGCTGATGAACTACCCCACAAACCTACACCTGATAACCATTCATGAACTCCTGCTTGTGAATAATCAGCCTGTAAATTAATGTAAGTCATAATACTACCATGAAAATAAGTTATAGCCTTACCTTCAACATTATTTTCATCTAATTGAAACGACCAATGAACATAACTCCCATCTGAATTTCCTTTTGAATCTCCATGCCCATATATAGCTAATGCTCTACTGTCATCATGTTTAATAAAATCAAGATAATCTTTAGGTTTAACGTGCCAACCAAGAGTGCCTGATTCGTGATTAGGAATTGCCCAAGAAGAACGTAATTGACCTACAGCAGGTTCGTCATCATTGCTTGCAATACCCTGATACCATATATTTATGCCTTGATTCATATCGCCTTTAGCAGCGTTCCAATGCCCTAAATCGTCAGTATCAAAAGGGAAACATATATTATCTTTTGAAATGTAATTTGATTCTTCCCACATTCTTGTCCACCATAATTTAGGATTATTATAAGTTCCATCTCCCCAAATGTCATCTTCAATATCAGATATAGCGTAAAGATGTCCACCAAACGTAGTATCATTTTGGACATTAGCCTTATATGCTTTTCTATGACCTGTTACATCAACAAATTCTCTCCATACTCTACCTATAGCACTCCTTGCAATACCGTATTCGTAACCAATAGCAATTTGAAAGTTAGTAAACATATCTGTTGCTGTGATTTCTCCATCATTTATAATAAAAAATGGGGTTGTGTCACTTACAATATTAGTACCTATTCCCAACATTGCATCTCCATATTCTCTTGGAGGCCTATTAGATATATTTAAGTAGTCATCTCCACTAAAAATATGGAGAGGAGATTGTTCCACCATAACGTCTTTAACAGGTTTAGGTAAATATCTATTCTCATTATCATACGCAAAACTTGATATTGGCAATCTATCTGCTACAAGACTTTTGATTCTAAAATCCCCTGAAGTAGATCCCCAACCAAATTGTTCAGGATCTATTTTTCTTACTACAGGACTTCTATTAACACGACCATAAACCATAGGAAATGGTTTTGCTCTATCATCTACTACATAAGCGACATCATCAGGGACTAATTCAGGTATTGCTTTTTGTAATACTATTTGTGTTGGATCTTCTAATGTTAATTTTAAATTATTTTTTGATTGAGTAAATCTTAAAACAGTTGATTGTGCTATTAATGAACAATCTTCAAGTGTCTTGCAAGATTGGGTTTTATAATAAATTCTAACTGCACAGTTAATAATATCTTTTATGTTATCTGAAAATCTTTCGCCATGAAATTCTGAATTATTTATATCAAGTATTGCACTTTTTATTCTAAATTGTTTTGTTTTTAAATCAATACTTTCTTTTACATCAGGAACTTTATTTAATAGAGGAGAATAATAATTGCCATCAAATTCTATACCTTGTGATGATACAAATAGTTTATCTAAATTGTCGCTTATATCAAGAACACCAAAATTATCGGCTCTCACACCTTTATAAAAGACTATAAGAGGGATAATATATTGTGTATTAGTTCCTGAATCGGTTTTGAATGTTGTGCTTGTTTCAATAGACATTATCTAAAGTCATATCCTTGTCTAATCGCTTCTCTTATTTCATCTGCTAATTCTCCCTGAACAAAATCTCTACTTAACACATTACCTGTAATTATAATGCTTCCTCCACCTTGTGGGCCTTCTAAATTAGCACCCTCAAGTGGGGTAATTTGGACTAATTCAGCACCTGCCTCCCCTGCTATGATTGGAGTAGGGCCATCTACAATCTGATTCATACCATATTGAGCAAATACAGCACCTGCTCCTCCTTGTGATTTAGTTTTTTCTTTATTAATTTGAGCAATCTGTTCATCAATCTGTTTACTTGAAGATACACCCCTTGCTACAAGTGTAGCACTTAATGCGACTGCTTTTGCGACTGCTAAAGGCCCTGTTGGTGTTGGATCTGTCCATATATCTATCATACCTTTAGCTACATTACCTACAATCATAGCTTTCTGTATTTTAAGTTGAGATTCTTTTCCACCTGCAGTTGCCATAGCGATAGCACCTGCCATCTCAATACCTGCCTTTGCAAGTTCAAATTCTTCTTTCTGCATTTTCCCTGTAATTTTTGCAACACCTGTCCCAAACTTTTTAAATCCTGCTGCTACTTTACCCAAAGGCTTTTCTGTTTCTGCAGGTAATTGTTCTGTTTTTTCAATAAAACTATCTAATCCATTTTCTGCGTTTTCGATTTCTGTTGTTATAAGTTGCATAGCCTGTTCAAAATATGAACCTGTTTCCCCAACATTAGCAAAATTTTCTTCAAGTTCTGTTAGTATAGCGTTTATAGAACTTAAAGGTAAAAGTTGTTCAACTCCCAAGCCTGCTATATCTTCAGGGATTAGTTCTTGTATAGATGGCACAGTCATTTTTAAAGCATCAAAGAACGAATTACCAATAGTTTCAAGTGTTGATGGATCTACTTCTGCCTCCATTAAAGCATTTTGAAATTCTTGTATACCTAATTTGGTTTGTTCTACTAATTCTGTTTGATTTATATCTCCTTCCCAAAATGCCCTTTGAGCTTCGTCTATTTTTCCCATAGCACTATAAAATTCTTCTATATCATCTCTTGGTAATCCATCTACTATGTCAAGATATACATCTCTTACACTATCTCCTACCTCTACTACACTTTGTCCAAATTCAATAGAGGCATCTGTTTTTTCTTTAATCATTTCTGTATATCTTGTTTTCATTGCCTCTATAGCCATTTCTTTTTTCAGTATGGTAATTCTATCATCTGCACCATCTACCCACTCTTGAATGGCAGTATTTCTTTTTTCTAAATTATCTTTTTCATCTCCTAAATGTTTAATCAAATCAGGATATTCTTTTGTTAAACGATCCATAGCAAGTTTATATGTATGAGTTCCTTCAGAAGAATTGTTTAAATCAGATTGTAACAATCTCAAGGCAATCCCTTGATTCCTGATCATGTCAATATTTTCTTGTTGTGGAGATTTAGCACCTGATATATCGTCTGCAAATTTCCCTATTCCTTTTGTTAAGTCTTTCATCAAAGGAAGTAAATTTTCTCCAACTGCATTTGCTAATTTATCAACTGAATCCCACATATTAGAATAAGCACCTGTAAATGTTTCTGATAGTGCATCAGTCGCACCTGCTATACCAAGTGTTGGATCTATCATAGCTTCTTCTAATGCTTTTCTAAATTCAGGTAAGGTTAAATCTGTTAAATCTTCTATACCTTTAAAGGATTTGATTAATTCTAATACACCTCGTTCTCTTAATACATCTGCAGCACCTGCTCCACCTGCAAATCCTCTACCCATAGCTTGTGCTGCCTCAACTACATCAACACCCATAAATGCAGCAAGATCTGCAACACCCTTCATATTCTTTTCAGCATCAACACCAAATGCTTTTAATGTAGCACCTGCTTCTACAACTGATTTAAGTGCAAATGGAGTGGTTGAAGCTATTTTGTTAAATTCGTTAAATGCTTTTGTGCCTTTTGTAACACTACCATACAAGGTGTTAAGTCTTGTTTTTAATGCTTCAAATTCTGCAGCAGTTCTACCTGCATAGGTTATTCCTGATATAAGTGCTGCCCCTAATGCTGCAACTGCAATTTTTGCAACACCCATAGCTTTAGCCATAGATTTTGCACCCTTACCTACCTTATCAAGACTTTGAGCAGAACCTCTCGCCCCTTTTGTTTTTACCTGTATCGTATATTTATCTACTGTTTTTGCGATCTTTTTCTTTTTGTCTTTCTTTTGTTAAGTTTTGCTTACAATGTTCTGATTCGTGTGTAAATATCATAAATTCATCTACAACTGAAGCAGGAGTGTCATTAACAGTATTGTATAAAGGAGTTTTAGATTCTAAAGAATATTGAACTTTTTTGATTCTATTTTGGATTCTATGATCATAAAAGTTTGTAGGACTTGCATAAAATAAATGTGAAACAAATAAAGATTCTCCAATAGGGTATCTGTTAAACGATTTATCATAGCATCTACATAATTCTTCATAAACATCTTCTATACTATTAAATTCTATTTCTTTATTTAAAGTAAGACTTCTTGCCTTGTATGGGAAGGTTGTAAATAGATCTAATGATTCACAACCTTTATAATAATACCATACATTTAATCTAAATAGAATTTCATCTACTTTTTTTTGTTTAGTGCTTCTCCTATAACTTTAAATAATTCAATGATCTCTTCATTGGTAAAATCATTAATTTGTTCATCAGTCATATCAGTAGCAGTCCTAATACAATTTACCATACTTGTAAACATTTTAGGGTTATTGTCTTGCGACACCTGCATCATTAAATCTACAAGTTCACATCTCTCATCAAGATTAATATCTTTTAAAGTAACTTGCCTTTTAGATTCAACTTTACCATCTCGTTCTATTACGAGATCTATTTTATTTGCCATGCTCTCTCCTTGTTTATTATGCTATTGTAATACCTAACATTTTAGTTGATGATGATATGTCATCTGCTCCTACTACTGTAAATGGTATTGTTTCTGTTAATACAGGCCCACCATTATCAATAGTTGGTTCATTTATTAAACATTTATCAAGTGCTACTGCAAAATTAGATGATTCTGCTATATTAATATCTACTGTATTACTATCATAAAATTTAGCAAGTAAATCATGCACATCATCATTTCTTATTACAGTTAATGATCCTGTAACTTCAAATCCACCTGTCATAGCATATCCAAATGGAGCAAAGCTACCATCTGTTGTGTCTGCATAATGGATTCTTTCTATTGTTCTATTTACTGTTAATTCCCATGATTGTATTACAAGTTCTTCTAAAGAGCCACCATTAATACCTGTGCTTCCTGCAGCCAAACTTCTTATGTTTTTAGGTGTTCCTGTGTCATACGCAGGACTTGAAATATCATCTGCACTATAGTCAGGTTGAAACCCTGTTGCCCAATTAATAGTAACTACAAGTTCTCCACCTTCAGATCCTATATCTTCTGTTAGTGTAAACCCTGTTGCTACACACCCCTGACATACCATATTATGGTTTGTTGCATCTGCACCACCATTAATAAATCTGATTTCAAAAGTATTTGCTGATGAAGGACTATCTACTCTATATGAAGCAGTTGGAAAAGCATAATCATTATTTAATGCTGCTTCACTTGAAGAATCTTCAAATACTGCTTCTGTTGCTAATAATACTGAAACAGGTGTGCCTCTTAATGTGGTATCAAATGTCCACATTTTAGTTCCTTGTGCATGATGTCCTTGACTTGCAGTCATAGTAAAAGTTCCTGCTCTTTGTGCAGAATATTCTACAGGAACACTTGCTTCAGGAATACTAAATGATGTAGTTTGTAATTTTTTTAATCCTGCATCATCAGGTTGTGTTCCGGGCGTTGATTCTTTTTGATACCATACTTCCACATTCTGTGATGGGAAATAGTTTTGTGCTTGTGCCATTATTTATCTCCTTCCGTAGTCTTTTTTGCTACTTTCTTTTCTGCTTTTGGCTTTGGTTTTCCGATTTCCTCTAAAGTAGCAAATACTTCAGGAGGAATTTCTTGAGGAGATGTTACTTCTAAAACACCACCTTGTTCCAATGTCTTAACTTTATGTACTCCAAAGTGTTTGTTTTTTAACTCTTTAAAAGCACTCGTTGCTTTAAGTTTCATAACTTCTCCTAATTGAAATGGTTATAGTTTGTCATTGTTAATGTATATTCTATTATATACAAATTGTCTATTCCGTCATTTTCATCATCTTGAACATTATAAGTAATTTCTCCTACACTTAATTCTGCCCAATTATCTGAATTTGTTTGTTTATCAAGTAAATGTTTTTTTAACCTATCTGATTTCTTTTTTACTGCTTCATTATTCCTTATTTGCGACATATCGCATTTATGATAATATCTTAATAACACAGAATACTGTCTTATTTCGTAAGCATTTGATGTTTCTTCACTACTACTTGATTCTAAATTAATTCTTATAAACTCGCTACCTCGATCAACGAATTTCGGACTTATATATACATTCTTGAACTCATTATCAACGTATTGTTTTAATGTTTCTTCAATCTTACCAAATGCTACATTATCATAGGTTACAGCCATTAAAATACACCTAATTTATGTTGTTGCACTTTTGATGGTTTTAAATCATTCCTGATAGCATCAACAGATCTTGTGCCTTGAGCATTTGTTTGTTTCATAGCATAATTCCTTACCTCAATATCCCATCTATCGTTAGTATTCATACTATTACCTTCAAATCTTGCATACAAACCATTTGATACATGATCTAAACCACCTGTAACTGTCCAATCTGTTATTTCTGCTCCATAAAGGTTAGTTCCATTAGATACCTTAATTGTCATTTTAGCAGTTCCGTATGCACCACCTGTTGTGCAGATCATTTGAATACGATCATATTTGATCCCATTCCACTCTCCATAGGTTTCTACCAAGTTCATACTACCTGCATTAGTAACTTCAATAATATCGCCTGATGAATCAGTCTTGTCAGTTTCAAATGAAAGTTTCCATTCTCCTTTGTTGAGTTTATCAACCATGCCTGTTTCTTCAGTATTGGTTATCTCATTCTGTATCAATTCTGCCTGTTCCCAATCCCCACTTGCTCTTAACATATTTGATGCTGTAATGTAACAAGATAATTTAACGAGTATAGCATCATATTCTGCTGTATCTGAACTTGGAGTATCCGAATGAATAAAATTCTTTGGAATAGGGTTAGGAAAGCGATTATCAAGCATATTATTGAGTTCCATTGAGGCTCTATATAATTGCCTATTAACTATTGTCTTAAAATCACTACCTGCTTCCATAAGTATATCATTTGGATCTGTTGTTGCTAATAAAAGCACTTTATCTAAATCAGTATCATAAACAGCGTGAAAAAAGTTGAGCTCATTATCGCCATCATCAGTCGCATAATCTCCTGCATCCATTATCTTATATACATTATTTCCTGATGAATGTGATGTTATGCTTGTTCCAAAAATTCCTCTATCAGATACACTAATAACTCCTGAACTTGTGGCATTAACTATCATATATTCATCATTAATTTTTATAATATCATCTGCTGCAAAAGCAGATTCATCTGCTACTGATATTGAGGTAGAATTATCGGTTTCATCTTCATCTAATGTTGTGGTTGCAGTTGTATTAAAAGCAGTCATTAAGACTTTATGTCCATCTGCAAATAATTGATCTACTAATCCTGTATCATTAGAATAATACATATCAATAAGACCATCAATTTCATTAGATACTGATGCTACCCAATTATAAACAGGCCTTTTAGAATCCCCTGAACTTATATTTGGGAAATAATCTATTAAATTTTGTTGTGTTGCATAAGTGAATGTTGTTGTCGCCATTTAATCTCCTATACGAATCCTAATATTTCTATTTCTGCATTTAATTTTGAATTACAAGATCTTGCAGATATTTCTTTAATTGTGTTTTGTTGGTTTGAACTTTCATTTGCTCCTCCACTATGAGCAGAATCATAAGCAAAGCTAAATACAGGTTCTGCATTAGGAGGGCCTGTTATATCTAATGCTCCTGTTTCATAATTTATAGTCCCACTTGCTTCTCCACCAATAAGATTTCCTTTTCCATCATCATAAGTAAATACTGAACTATTAGGACTTGATATATAACTTTCTCTATCATAAACAGTATCTTCAGGTAATACTGCTGCTATTGCAGTTTCTACATCAGCTACTGCAGGTATTATACCTACACCCCATAAATCTGTATCTCCACCTGATGAATCAGATAATGCTACTGCACTTGCTCTTGTTCTTTGTCCTGATGTAAATCGTATATCTCCATTCACTATAGCTACTGTTAATCTTTTATTTTTAAGATTTCCTGATGAGGCATAATAAGCTGCATTAAATTGAGCCTGTATTAGATTAATTAATTTTCCTACTGATAAATCAGAAGCATCTGTTGTAATATCCACATCATAAGCACTACCACCATCTACTGCTACCTGAAATTGGTATGCAGTTGAAGCAGTAAGTCCTGAATTACTTGCAGATGTTACTCCACTTAACCCTAATTCTTGATACCCTGCTTTATAAAATTTCATGGCAAAAGATCCTTTAACAATACCTGTAGGGTAAGTTAAACTCCTACCATACCCACATAGATTAGTTGTAGTTAGACGGCCTGATGAATTTGTTTGGGTATAGGTAAAAGCATCAAAATCACTTTGAGTGTTAAAAAAAGCAAGTTCAAGAGGTTCATCATCTGAATGGTCTGAGGCTGCTGATGAGCCATGTTTCGCTCTTACTACTGTTAAATAGTTGTTAGCCAAATCTGACTTATCACCTATTGCGGTAACTTCCATAATTTCATCATCAACCCTAACTAAATCTCCTACCCTAAACAGGTTCGCTGTGCAATTTGTTGCACTTGTATATGGCTCTAAATAGATTGTTGTGTTACTACCATTACCTACTATACCTGCTGATGTAGCACTATCTATATCTGCTGTGCTATCTATTGCTAAAGTTGTATGGACATCATATCCGCCTTTATTGTCAATCGTTTTCGCATTACCCCCTGAAGTATCTTCTGCATATCCCACACCCCATTGATTTGGTAGAACAATATATTCATTAGCACCTAATAATAAACTTAATTGTCTTGATGTGGTTGCAGATCCCGGACCTAAATCAACACTATTAGTTTCATCAACATTAGAATTGTTTTTCCATTCTGCATATCTTAATTGGATTTCTGCACCAACAGCACTATTGTTCTTGATTACGATAAGTTTAGCACCTTTAAGTCTTTGCCCTGCACTTCCTCCAACTCCTGCAAGAGATTTACCCAAACTTGCAATCGTAATAAAAGCATCTGTGCTATCTACTGATTCTATTGATCGGAATATCTGATCATAAGAATCTGTCATACCCATTGAGTAATTATCTTTGTCTGTTGTAATGTTTAAATTTGTTTTTAAAGTTGCCATCTTTTCTCCTAGTTTATATGATACAATACTTGCACCCTAATATTAATGTCGTCTGTGTTTGTTGCGTTTTCTACGAAACAAGCAATTACCTCTCCTTGTGATACGCTTGAACTATCTATGGTTGCTGATGCTGTTTTAATTACATTCCTATCTACTCCTGTCCCTCTACCACTCGCAAGTAAAGTTCCATCACTTAAATTTCCATCACTTGTTCCACCTGCATTGATCATTGTGAATTTGTAAAGATGAACATTAATAGTAGTGTCAGTATCTGTATCTGTTGATACCATAACTGTTACTCCATCAATAGTTAAATTATAGGGTGCATAAAAAAGCATATTAACAAGCTCATCAGTAGTTGCTCCTGCATCTAATGTTGTATCAGGATCTGTGCCTGTTCCACAAGCAAGTTCTGTTATTCCTACTGTGCTTGCAAAATTGCCACTACTACAAGGAACAAAATAATGTGTTCCTGCCACAGGTAATAATCTGTAAGCACTAAATTCTAATATCTGACTATTCGCATAAGTTTGAGTAGTTCCTGTTTTAACACAACTATTAGTAGTATCTACAGTTAATATATTTGATCCACCTGAATTTTCTACTTCAAATGTTGTAGTAGTGTTGTCATTTTGTGGTTTAACTTTTAAATTATCATCACTTACTTGTAAACAAGTTGCTGTTCCTTCTCCATCTTCTATTATGCTTACAGATGTAGAAACGCCATTAGTTTCATCTACTACTTTAAGTAAACTTTTGTATGTATCTTTAGGACTTTTCTTTGCTAAACTTCCCATCTCTCTCCTAATCTATATAATATTCTAACACAAGTGTCCAATTTAAATCATAAACTGCTGCTTCAGGTGTAACTGATACTGCAATAATATCCCCTGATTGAAAAGCAGTTGCTCCTGTAAAATCAAATGTAGCAGTTGTATCATCAGCAGACATTTCAACTGATATTTCTTCTGTCGCTGTTGCGTTTGGAACTTCTGTTCCTTCTGTTGAAATATGAAATCCTGCCACTACTGTATCTACTCTAGCTTCGCTTCTTAATAGTAATTTTTTAACTCTACCATCATAAGGAGGAACAAAAGCTACGTTTTCATTTTTAGCAGTTGTAGTTGTTGCTTCTACATTATACCCAACAAGTGGTAAATAAAACTTTGATGTTCCTGTATTATAAGTGCCACCATTTAATATATGTAAAGTAGGTTGTTTAAGTATTGATCCTATTACTTCAATATCTCCTCTAACTAATAATTTACCATTAGTAGATTCATCAGGTAGAGGTGAAGAAAGTTCCAAAATAGAACTCTCCCCACCTACCTTAATAGGCTTTAAATTATAATCAAGCTTCTGTCCATCTCCTAAAGACAAACTGTTTTCTCCATTATTATAAGCCATACGAGAATCCCTACCTTCTCTTTTTAGTTATTTTATTCATTTTAGATCCTTCGGCTTTTAGGCCCTGCCCTTCCACCTTTTACACCTATTTTTTTCTTCTTTTTAGGAGGTCTGCCTTTTTTCTTGCCGTAAGTTCCTTTTCCTTTAGGCATTATTTACCTACTAACTTTTTCAATCCACCCCAAACCATGTCAATTAAAATATCATCATATTTTGTAGGTGTTAGTTTTACTATTTTTTCTGCTAGAAAGAATCCTGCTAAAGCAAGATCCCAATTATTTGCCAACCATTCCATTATTTATTCTCCCATTTTATTTTGTTGTATAAGTATATTATCCACATTACTCCGATCACTAAACTAACTATATCAGGTAATAAGTTCCAAAAATCTATTGCTATTGCTCCGAATGAGCCTCCTGTTACTTTTAAACTATCTAACATTAAATCTCCTTTATTTCAAAATGAGGAAAGTCATCAAATCTATTGTCTGATACTTTCCAATCGCTATCCCAATCTCCACCCCACCGAAGATCAATATTATACATACCCTTTGCTATTCCTTTGACGAACCCTGCAAAAAGAGTAAACCTCTCTCGGTCAGTCCAATCAATAGGGTAAGGAACACAATCAATGGCAAGACTAGGATTAGCATTATGCCTACCATTAGGATACCTAACTTTTGTCTTGCCTTCTTCATAGAGTTTGTTTTGTCTTTCTTCTGATCTATGACCTTCTATTACAGAACAATCAACGTGCTTAATTACCTCATTGAATATGTTTTGTAACCTTTGATCACAAGTCACTAAATTCTTTTTACTTCTTTTACCAAAATAGGGCATTATCTTTTCCTAAATAAATGAGGGCAGGTCACAAGGAAGATACTATAGTTGAACGAGCATGGAAAAACAACAATCCTACCCTCATAATATATATTTACTCATCTTTGTCCTTGTTTTTTCTAAAAATCTTGTTAAAGTTTTCTGAATATTTTTTATCACTATTAGGTATTCTTAACCAATCGCCCTTCCCTGCTCCTGTTAAATCCCCTTTTTTTCTGATTGGCCTACTATTACCTGTTAGTGAGTTAATCATTTCTTTTTAGTTGTTTTCTTTGTAGTGGCTTTCTTGAAAGGTGTCCAATCTTTTCTACCTGATATTCTTTCCCATCTGCCTGAACCAACTAAAGCATCAACTGTTGAGGTGTCGTGATCTTTATATTCTCTCACTGCACCATTTAAGTTTTTTAAATAAATCATATAATCTCCAATTTAGTAAAGGGGAGCATAACACTCCCCTTTATTATTTATTGCTTATCGCTTATTAAGGATTAGCAAGGTTTACACCTCTAATATCGCCTGATTCATCTATTAGTTTAGCACCATAGATCATATCAGCCACGACTTTTGTTCCCAAGAACTCAACATCATATTGAGATTGTACTCTAACATCTTGTTGTGCAGCGAACACACAAGCATTAGATGGGTAACAAGCACCAACAACTGTTCCATCAGTTCCTGATGTAGATATAGCACGAGAATAAAAAACGTCCATTCCGTAGATTAAGCCTACTGCACCTGTTTTTAATTCAGTACCATTTCCACCAACTGCATCTTGTCTTATAAAATAAGAAGCAATACCTGATGATGGATTCATTATGTCAGCCATAATTGTAGAGTTTACAGCAAGTGAGCAATCATTAGGATCTAAATCATTGCCATATAAGTTTGCTAATAAAGATTCTAAATCTGCTACTGCTAACGTGTTGTCTGCTGCAAGATCTTGTGATGTTTGAAAACCATCAAGTTCTGCCCATAAATCAGTTTCTACACCACGAGCAAGACTTTCTCCCATCATTTGAGTATATTTAGTCAATAATTCAGAATTTGCTTGAATTGTTGCAATATCCTCAAATATGTTAGCAAGATATTTATGTTTGTTAATTGATAAATCAACTTTACCTTCTGTTCCTGCTATTGAAAATGTTACTGCAGTTGAAGCTGCTTTATCATTTGTTCCGTCCATTTGTATTTTAGGGATATGAACTGTGTCCCCTGCATCTCCTACTAAAGCACTGTAATCATCAACTGAATTTTTTAATTTAAGTTTTCTTTCATAGAACTTAAAAATAGGTTCTGACCATAATTCAGGTATAAAATTAGCACCTGTAGTTGTATCTAAATAAGCCATTAGATAACTCCTGTTCCGTTAATCCCTCTATCAACTGCCAAATGGCCTTCAAGTAGGGTTATGTTATTAAAAATCTATTTTTTGTTTGTATAAGACTTGAGAATTGATCCCCAATTATCTCTCTTTTCTTGAGGAGTCATAGTTGTCCAATCTGCGATTTTTTTACCACTTGCATCTCGTATTGGTTGAGTTGTGTTGGTATGTGCAGTTTGAGGCTTTTGCTCTTTTGACAAATGCTTCCTTAACTGATCATTACTTAAAGATCCATAAACTTCTTTGTCTTGATCATCTAATTGAGATAATAAGTCTTCTCGTTCCTTTGCTTCTTTTTCAGCATATACATTTAGCTTTTCT
>VTLG01004173.1_pt1 | contig 33090 bp, 17 predicted proteins | sample 4694571 | NCBI WGS metagenome assembly VTLG01 (sample SAMN12604809, study PRJNA352737) | marine metagenome | biome: ENVO:00000447; feature: ENVO:00000209|ENVO:00000569|ENVO:01000036; material: ENVO:00002151; isolation source: viral sequences binned using virsorter ...
ATTCTGTTTAGATGCCAAAGAAGAAGGATGGGAAATCTGGTGCGATCCTCGGATTAGGGTAGGTCACGAAAAAACTCGCATAATTTAAAATGAATTATCATAGGTGGAAGTCTAATGAATTATGGGAAGAGACTGGTAGGATACTAACAGAACTTTCCCATAGAGATGAAGTTGATTATGGAATAATTGATATTGCATTGAATAACCCAGAATTTAAGAATGACTTATGGAAACTCCAAGAGGAAATTCTTAATGAATTATCTCGTAGAGATAACGTCCAATACTTAGTGGAATCTAAATGATGGGACTTTTTGGAAGTAAACCTGTATTTTCACATAAAACTGATGAACAACTCTGGTATGAGATATCAGAGAACCTTTCTGAACTCTCTAGAAGAGATGAAGTTGATTATAGAGTCCGTGCGACTCGTGACTCGGTAAAGAAAAAACTTGAAGAACTTAATTTATTATGATTTATTCTATTGGTGCTCTTTTTGTTATCATTCTTATCGGTGTAATTTACACCATGTATAGGTATAACCCTCACGCATGACCAAATTATACAAAATTATATACAAAACAGAGGTATTACATGATAAACTCACTGCAGAACAATGTAGTGAAAGGTTACAAGACTATGCAGATCGTTTTTTCTCGGAAAAAGACGATGAATTTAACCCTAGTTTTTTAGAAATGGAGGAAATTATCGATGCCGGTTAAAATTAAGCAAGGATCATGGGGATCTTCAGAGTTTATAGAAGCAATTCCCAAAAAAACTCGCCAAGGACATGGAAAACATACCAAATATGCACCCTCCTCTCGAAATGGTGCTAAAAAAAGACCTAGAGGTCAAGGAAAATAATTAAAAAATCACACAATCACACTTCATATGTAAAAAGGGCGAAATCATCGCTCTTTTTTTATGTGTAAATAGGAAATATTGGGAGATTAAGGAAATGAACGATTTTTTAGACAACTTAGCTAACGATCAACACCAGAAAATGCTCCGTGAAATATCAAATGATGTTATAACACCCAAAAAACGTGATAGAAAAGTCCAAAATGACCTTTATGAGAGGGTAAATGACAATGATTTTTACGAAGGACTTGATTATGATGACGATATAATCCCCTCCGCAGAATTTTAGTGATAAATCCTTAATAAATAAACAATAATCGCTGTATTTAAGTGCCTCTAGAAAGGGTTAGTCCCGGTTTTAAAGATATTAGCATGACTTTTCAGGCAAATCCCCTGAATCTTGACCTTATTGGGCTAAAAAATGAGAATGCAATTGCTCGTTCAGTCAGAAATATTGTATTTACTCTTCCTGGAGAGAAATTTTTTGATCAAAACTTTGGATCTCGCATTTCTGCCACTCTTTTTGAGAACCTTGATGACATTTCAGCTGGTGTTATCAAGGATGAAATTAATTTTTCAATTGAAAGATATGAACCAAGAGTGGATTTGATTGATGTAGAGGTATATCCTAATTTTGATAATAACAATTTTGACGTGACGATCATTTATAACATCATCGGAGCCGATGTTGCTCCACAAGAACTACAATTCGCGTTGCAATCAACTAGATAAATGCCATTAGTCAACTTCGCTAACTTGGATTTTGACCAGGTTAAGACATCTCTTACAGAATATCTAAGAGCAAACTCTACTTTTACTGATTATGACTTCGAAGGGTCTAACCTTTCATCAATTATTGACCTCTTAGCATATAATACTTACATTACTTCATACAATGCCAACATGGTATCTAATGAAGTGTTCATTGATAGTGCAACTTTAAGAGAAAATGTAGTTTCTTTGGCAAGAAATATAGGATATGTTCCTAAATCTAGGAAAGCAGCGACTGCAGCAGTTAGTTTTTTCATTGATTGTAGTAATATAACCCCAACACCCGCATCTATAACACTTAATAAAGGTCCAGTAGCATCAACTTCTGGAACTTTTGGTAATCAATCATTTGTTTTCTCTATTGTAAGTGATATTACAGTTCCTGTATTAGATGGAATCGCTTCATTTGATGAAATCTCCATTTCTCAGGGATCTGTTTTAACATCTAACTTTACATTTAGTTCTAGGACTCCAAATGCAAAGTTTATTTTACCAAATACTGGAATTGACACTTCTTTACTTAAAGTAGTTGTAAAAGGAAATCAATCTGCATCAACTCAAGTTAATTATAGTGCTCAAGATAGTCTTTTTGACATTGATGCTGGTTCTAAAGTCTATTTTTTACAAGAAATTGAAGATGAACGTTATCAATTGATATTTGGAGATGGAATTTTCGGAAAAGCACTTGAAGAAGGTAATTATATCATTGCTGACTACATTGTATGTAATGGAGATAGCGCAAATGGTGTAAATCAGTTTGAATTTGCTGGAAAACTCACATATTCCAGAAATGGGAACTCTTATACGGTCACAGATGGCATTTCTTTGATAACAACGGACGTATCTGCTAAGGGTGGTGAGACTATTGAGTCTGTAGACTCCATTAAGAAGTTTGCACCTCGAATTTATGCTTCTCAGAACCGTGCATTGACTGCAAATGACTATGAAACACTAATTCCAGCAAAAATTTATCCCGAAACAGAGTCAATTTCCGTTTTTGGAGGTGAAGAGTTGATTCCACCTCAATATGGAAAGGTTTTTATTAGTATTAAACCAAAAACTGGTGATTTTCTTCCTAATTTGATCAAAGAAAACATTAGAATGAGATTGAAGAAGTATGCAGTTGCGGGAATTGTCCCAGAAATCCTTGATTTGAAATATTTGTATATTGAAGTCGATTCAAAGATCTATTATAACAGTAATCTTACACCAACTGGAGAAGCGGTCTCTAGTACTGTTTCAAAAAATGCTAATAAGTACGCAGAATCTGCTGAAATGAATAAGTATGGTGCCAGATTCAAATATAGTAAATTTTTGAATATTATCGATCAAAGTGATGCTGCAGTAACATCAAACATTACTACAGTTACCATGAGGAGGGACTTGAGAGCAGCATTGAATAGTTTTGCTGAATATTCAATTGGATTTGGTAATGAATTCCATATTAGAAGTATGGAAGGATATAACATTAAATCTTCTGCTTTTAAAATAAGTGGAGTGGTTGATGATGTCTATATTTCTGATATTCCTAATACGAATAGAGTAGATGGATCTCTTTTCTTATTCACACTTCCCACACCATCTTCAACAAGTCCAACAATTGTTAGAAGAAATGTTGGAACGATTAATTATAAGCAAGGGATTATAACTATTAATCCTATTAATGTTTTATCTGGTAAGATAAAGGATGGACAAACTATTATTGAATTGTCTGTATGTCCAGTATCTAATGATGTTATTGGATTACAGGATTTATATTTACAACTAGATATTAGTACAAGTAATTTTGAAACTGTTATTGATGAGGTTTCTTCTGGATTAGATCCAGCAGCATCTAATTATGTCGTTACTTCAAGTTATGCAAACGGGAACCTAGTAAGATCTTAAGATGGCAGAAAAGAGAATACAATTTAGTAACATAGTTCAGAACCAGCTTCCTGCCTACACGAAGACTGAGTTTCCGTTAGTTTCTGATTTTTTAAAGCAATATTATCTTGGGCAAGAATTTGAAGGTGGTTCTATTGATCTGATTCAAAATATCGATCAATATGTAAAAGTTGCTGAACAAACTAATTTAATTGAATCAGTTGGGTTATCTACTAGTGTTGATGCCTTCACTAATACGATTCCTGTTGATATGGTTGCTCATCCTGCAGGAACTTATGGATTTCCAAATTCTTATGGATTGCTAAAAATTGATGATGAGATTATTACATACACAGGAACAGCAACTACCTGTTTTACTGGTTGTGTACGTGGATTTTGCGGTATAACGTCCTATAAAACAGCAAACAGTCCAGATGTACTAGAATTCAATACAAGCACCTCTGAGACGCATACAGCAGGGTCTAAGATAGAGAATCTAAGCTGTCTCTTTCTCAAAGAATTTTTACTCAAAACAAAACATCAACTTTTACCTGGATTAGAGAATAGAAAGTTACATAAAGATCTAGATCAAAACTTGTTTGTTAAACAAGCAAAAGATTTTTATCTAAGTAAGGGTACTGATAAATCTTTTGAAATTTTATTTAAAGCATTATATAATGAAGATGTAAGGATCATAAAACCAAGAGATTTCCTTTTCACTCCATCAAATGCTAACTATAAACTTACTAAAGATTTTGTAGTTGAATCAATTGATGGTGAAGGTAATCCTGTAAATCTTGAACAATCTACTTTATTTCAAAATGCTTATAAGTATGGTAATTATACTAAAGCATATGCTCCTATCACTTCAGTAGAACCTATTAATACTGGAGATACTGGAATTGGACAAACTTTTTATAAACTTAGCATTGATGCTGGATATGATAGAGATGCTAGAGTTGATGGATCCATATATGGTGAATTTAAAACTCATTCAAAAACTAGAGTAATTGGAAGGGTATCTTCAGGCACTACTTATTTTGATGTAGATTCAACGGTTGGATTCCCTACAAGTGGAGAATTGTATGTACCATATACTGATGGAACAACTGGAATCGTTTCTTATACATCTAAAAATGTAACTCAATTCTTTGATTGTACAAATGTAAATGGAACAATTGCAGATGCATCAAATATTGGAATTAATACCTATGTTTATGGAAGTTCTTTTGTAGATAGTACTAAAACTATTAAAGTTAGGATTAATTCTGTATTAGAAAGTTTTGAACCTCCTAGTAATACCTTAGATTATGGAAAAGGAGACACTGCTAAGATTAGGACTTTAGGTGTTTCTGATAGTACTTTTAAAGGAAAGAATTGGTTCTATAATATTTCTCCAATTTATCTAATTAAAAAAGTAATTTTAATTGATAGTGCAGATTGGACATATAGAATTGAATTAAATGTAGATCATTGTTTTAAAGTAGGGGATCTTGCTTCAATTATACTGGGAGATAATGCAAGAGCAACTTCTACAATTCTTAAAGTAGGTTCTTCTAAATCTTTTGAATGTAAAGGTCAAGGAGAACTTGTTGAACAAATCTCCAATACTTATAAAGTTAAAAGACTTGTTTTAAAAACAGAATCTAATAATTTCCCAGATTCTTCAATTTATTCTACTAATGTACAGAATGTTTATAGAAAGAATGAAGATTTTTTAGTTGCTTCAGGTTCTATTCCATCTTATAATGCTCAACCTCTTGATGTCTATGGGCAGACAGTTACATTCTCTGGAACATTTACTGGATCTGAATTTTTAATAAATCCGTTAACTGAAGACCATGGATTCTATACTGGGGATGCAGTTTATCTGTCTCCAGAAAGACTTAGTGAAGATTACTTTGATTCTTTTGGTAATGAAAAAACTAGAATAATTGATGGAACATCTATAGCTACTGAAGGTCTTTATTTCGTAAAAAGAGTAAACAATTCTAAAATTAAACTTGCGACTAGCAGAACAAATCTTTCTGATGAAACTTTTGTTACTCTTACAGAAGACATTACAGTAACAAATAATAAAATAGAACCATATGACTTTAGATTTAAGACTTTACGTTCTCAAAATCTTTTAAGAGAAATTGCTCTTCCTAAAGAAGATAATGAAACAGTAGTTCCAACAGAACCTGGATTTACTGGTATTTTAGTCAATGGAGTTGAAATTTTAAATTATAAAGCAGGTGATGTTATTAAGTATGGTCAAATTAATGATATTGAAGTTAGTAGTCCAGGATTTGCTTATGATGTAATTAATCCACCCCTTGTACATATTAAAGATAATGTAGGAAGTGGTGCTACTGGATATGCTGCTGTTGAAGGATCTTTATCTGAACTTAGACTTCTTGATCCAGGTTTTGACTATGAAGAAATTCCTATTGTAACTCTTAGTGGAGGTAATGGTTCAGGAGCAAAAATTGATGTAAATATGAAGCAAATTAATCACTCAGTTGATTTCTTTGCAGATGCTAATATTCATGGAGGACAAACTGCTGCTTGGGTTAGTCTTACAGATAATACTATTGGATTTAATACTTATCATAAATTTAGAAATGGCGAAAAAGTAATTTATAACACTATTGGACAAACTCCTATTGGGGGAATAACTACTAATTCTCAATACTTTGTCTATCCTGTAAACAACACTACAGTAAAACTTTATCCAAGAGAAAATGATGCATTTGCTGGAATTAATACTATTTCTTTAACTTCTCATGGTGTTGGAAAACAATCTCTTCGAGCAGTTAATAAAAAATACGTTGTTGATGTTCTTAATGTAGTTGATGGTGGATCTGGATATTCTAACCAACAAAGAAGCACTCCTACTGAATCTGGAAGTGGAATTAGTACTTCTTTAAATGAAGTTACGATTCCTAGGCATGATTATCAATCAGGAGAAATAGTTAGATATACTGCTGAAGGAACTGCTGCAGGAGGTCTTACAAGCGGATCTGAATATTATGTAACAAAAATTGATGATAGTAGATTTAAATTATCTCAAATAGGAGCAGGGACTACTCTCAAAACATTCTTCTATGATACAAATCAATATATTGATTTAACATCTGTTGGTGTAGGTACTCACTCATTTAACTATCAACCTATTACTGTTAATATAATAGGAAAAGTTGGAATATCTTCAATAGCAGGTAATACTTTCCAATGTCAAGTTCAACCTATTATTAGAGGTAGTTTAACTTCAATTCATGTTTCTAGAAATGGTGTTGGGTATGGATCATCTGAAATTATTAATTTTGATAGACAACCTAATGTTACTTTAATTGCTGGTTCTGGTGCTCAATTAAAACCAGTTATTAATGATGGAGCAATTACAGAAGTATTAGTTCAAGCTACTGGTACACAATATAATTCCCCACCAGATTTAGTAATAACTGGTGATGGGAAAGGTGCCGTTCTTACTCCTGTTCTTACAGACAATACAATATCATCTATTACAGTAATTGAGAAAGGAGAAGGGTATACAGAGGCAAATACAAGTATTAGTGTTAGTGTTCCTGGAGAAGGTGCAGAATTCAGAGCAAGTATTCAAAATTGGAGATTGAATTTATTCCAGAGACATATTGATAATTTTAGTACTGATGATGGAATTATTGCTGATCAATTTAATATAGGAAGAGGACTTCAATATTCTCATTTATATGCACCCAGGAAACTTAGGGAGGCAATGTTTGGGACTGATCAAGATGGAAACATTTTACATGGACAAAGTGATTTACAGAGAGTTAATAGTTTAGAAGTTGCATCTGGTGATCACTCTCCTATAATCGGTTGGGCATATGATGGTAATCCCATTTATGGTCCATATGGATATTCCACTCAGACTGGTGGAGTGGTAGCACAAATGCAATCTGGGTATAGTGTTAATTTAAAATCTAGTAGACCACCTGCTAATCAATTCCCAGTAGGTTTCTTTATTGAAGATTATTCCTATACTAAAGTAAGTGATCCAAAGATACTCGATGAAAATAATGGTAGGTTCTGTGTTACTCCAGAATTTCCTAATGGGACATATGCTTATTTTGCAACTATTGAGGAAGGTAATGCAGATTCAGCAGGACCGTTTGCTGGATATAAGAGACCAAAATTCCCATTTTTAATTGGTGAAAATTATAACTCTACACCTAATAAATTTAATTTCAGTTCTTATTCAAATCAGGATCAATATGATTTAAATGCTTCTGGATGGTCTAGGAATACACTTTTCTATAATTTCATTGAAGGTTCTTTAGAATATGAATATGTGTATATTCCTGATGATTTAAATCAAACATTAGATGTTAAAACAGGAAGTCCTGGTCAGATTAATAAAATAGGAATTACAACTGCAGGTGATCTTTATCAGGTTGGAGATAAAGTAGTATTTGATAATACTGACACTCAAGGAAACAGAGCAGCTGCTAAGGTTTCTATGGTTAGTGGTAAAGCCTTAAGTAATATAAGTGTTGCTACAAGTAGTATAACTGGTGTTGAAGTTTATCCTTCAAAACAAAAAGGTGAATATATTCTTTGGTCTACTAAACCCCATCAATTCCAAACGAATGATTTGGTTGGAGTTTCTGGATTGTCTACTACATCCTCTAAGATTGGTGGAGATTATAAGGTAGGAATTTCAACAGACACTTTTGCATTAGTTGGTTTTGGATCTACTCCTACTGGAATTGGATCAGATGGAGTAACTGGAATTGTTACTTATTTTGATATTAATGGAAATTTTGATTATCCTACTATTAGAGAAAATGATATTTTAACAATAAATTCAGAAAAGATTCAGGTTTTAAATGTTGAATCAGAATTTTCACGAATTAGAGCTTTAAGAGCTGTTGAAGGTACTGCAGGAGCTGCTCATACTGTAACAACGGTTTTATATGAGAATCCTAGAAAGTTAATTATAAATGCTGGATTTAAAACAACTTATGATTGTAAGTTAAATAAACAAATTTATTTTATTCCAAATGAATCTGTTGCCTTAGGAACTGCTTCTGGTGTTGGTATTGGTACAACTATTCAATTCTATTCACAACCAGGATATCCAAGTGCAGGTGCTGGAGTAACACAAGTATTCATTCCAACAAAGACTATTTGGATTAAGAATCATGGATTGGATACAAATGATCAATTAACTTATTCTCCTAATGTTGGGGATGGGGTAGCAATTCATACTGGATCTGGTCTTGATGTTCAAAACGCAGGTGGAGGAATATCTACTCTAACTGATGGTCAAACTTTATATGCATACAAGGTTAGTTCTGATTTAATTGGAATTGCTACAGTTAAAGTAGGACTTAATACAGCAGGTGATAGTATAGTTGGTATTGCAACAACATTTAGAAGTTCTTCGACATTATTCTTCTCTGGAATTGGAACTGGTGCTTGGCATAATTTTAAAACTAATTATACTCCAATTACTGGAGAAATTAGTAGGAATCTTGTAACAGTATCAACAGGAAGTAGTCATGGATTAGCAAGTGGTGATACTGTAGATATTGATGTAAGTCCTGGAACTATTTCCACAACATTTACTGTTAAGTATAATGATTATAATAGAGTAATTATAGTTGATTCAAAAGATTTTGTTGCTGGTGGAATTAATACTACAACAAATGCTATTACTCTTTCTAATCATGGATTAATAACGGGACAAAAAGTTGTTCATACAGCATCTGTTCCTTGTGGTGGTCTATCTGATAATGGATTATATTATGTTGTTAAAATTGATGATAATACAATTAAATTATCATCCACTTCTTATGATTCTACTTTATTAAAGCCTGTTATCGTTGGAATTACTAGTACTTCTGCTGGAACTATTAATCCAGTAAATCCACCTTTAAAAGTATATAAGGATTGCAGTGCAATATTCGATCTTTCAGATTCTTCTTTAGGATATGTAAGTCAAGGGACTAATTATGCAGCATTTAAATTTAATTTCTACAGTGATAAAAATCTTCTAAAAATATGGGATACTGATAAAGTCACCAAAAACTTTAGTGTAGCAAGATCTGGCGATGCTGGAGTTGATTCTGATGCCACAGTTACTTTAACAGTCAATAAGGAAATACCTACGGTTTTATATTATACTCTTGATCCTTTATATGAAGGAAGTCTTCCATCTGTAAAAGAACAAATTATTAAAGATGCTGATGTTCTTTTTGGAAATGAGATTGAAGTCAAAGAGAGTGGATATAATGGAGAACATACTATTTCTGTAGGTGCAACAAATTCCTTTACTTATACTTTAAGTACATTACCTGAAAAAGCATCTTATATTTCCACTACATCTGTTCTTAACTATAAGACAGATTCTGCAACTGCCTATGGTCCTATATCTGATTTTAATATATTAGATGGTGGAGAAAATTATTATTCTTTACCAGGAATTACGACTATTACCTCTGGTTCTGGTAAAAATGCTCTTGCGAAGACTTCTAGCAAAACAATAGGAAAGGTTGGTAAAACAAAAATTAAAGATATTGGATATAATTTCCCATCAGATAGTACATTAAGACCAAGTGTTGGATTACCTCAACTTGTAACTATAGATAAACTTGCGGTTATTAGATCTATCGGAATATCTTCTGTTGGGAGAGGGTATGGTGTAGCACCAGATTTACTGGTATTTGATGGAGTAACAAGAATATTAGATACTGACATGATTCTCAAGTATACACTTGGTGATGCAAATGTATCTATTCTTCAAGCATCTAAAGGCATTAGTAATGTTCCTCCTATTATTATTCCAACAAATAATACAAACGGTGTAGGAATTAATACTGTTGGATTTAATACTACTACAAAGAATGTATCCGTTACCTTAGCAACTGGATTTAGTACTACTGGAACTTTCCCATTTGAAGTAGGTGATAAGGTATTAGTTGAAAACGTTAGTGTTGGAGTTGGTACAACTGCTAGGGGATACAATTCAGCAGATTATGATTATAAATTATTTGAATTGACAGAAGTTGATCCTAATATTGGTGGATTGGGTATTGTAACATTTAGCATGTATGATTATTATTCAGATTTAAATCCTGAAGTAACTCCTGGACAATTTGATAGTGCTAATTCTATAGGAAGAATTATACCAGAAAAATATTTCCCAATATTTAATGTTAAGTTGGGTATAGATAAGTATCTTGCAGGAGAAACTGTTAAGTCTGATTCTGCTACTGGTATTGTTGAAGAGTGGGAAACAAAACTAGGATTGCTAAAAATATCAACTGGTGATGATTTTAAAGTTGGTGATATTATTGAAGGATTATCTTCAGAAACTCAAGGAATTGCATCTTCTATTACATCATATAATTCTGATTTCAAATTAGGTCCTTACTCTGAAGTAGAAAAAGGATGGGAAACAGATTCTGGTGTTCTTAATGCTAATATGCAAAGAATACAAGATAGTTTCTATTATCAAAATTTCTCATATTCATTAAGATCTAAAGTATCAATGGATACTTGGGATGATGTTGTAAGTACATTAAATCATACTTTAGGTCATGTAAAATTCTCTGATATGCAAGTAGATTCATTGAATGAAAATTCAATGACAGTTGGTTTATCGACAGAAGTAACTTCCTATGATATTGTCAGTCATTTGGTCGGAGTTGGTAATTTAAATTCCGTACATGACTTCGATCTTGTAAAAGAGAATTCATTAAACATAGGAACAAGAGTACTTTCTGATGAAATAATATTCAGTAGTAGAATTCTTTTTGATTATGATGAATCTGTTGGTAATAGGGTTCTTTCTATAGATGATGTTGCAAGTCAATTTAACAGTAATCCTAGAGCTACAGCATTTAGTATAGGTGCTGAGTTTGAAATAGGAACAGTAAGGTCAGCCAAGTATTTCTGTATGGTCAGAGATAGGAGATTTACTGCTCAAAGACAATTGCAGATTTGTGATTTAATTCATAATAATTCTGACATTTATCTTAACCAATATGGTAGGATAGAAAGTGTTTATGATTTAGGATCATTTGATGCAAATATTCTTGGAACTACTGGAAGATTGCTTTGGTATCCAAGAAATTATAAGGTCAACAACTATGATATTGTATGCCTTTCTTATCAATTAGATGATACCCTATCAAGTGTAGGTACTACTAGTTTTGGAGTGGCAATGGTAGATTCTACCAGTACAAATGTTGCTACTGCAACTACTACTGGAACTACTGTTGTAAGTATTGCAAGTACGTATCGTTCAGCTAAAATATTACTATCAGTTACAGCAGATAATTCTAAATTGAATGATGTAACTGGTGAATTTGAATTTGATGAATTAAATCTGGTTCATGATGGAACTACAGTTGATGTAGCAGAATATGGTAATTTACTTACTGAGGTTGTAGAACAAGATAATCCTGCATCAGGTCTTGGAACTTATTCTGCTTATATCGATGGGTCTAATATTAAACTTGATTGGTTCCCTAGTCAAACACATGCAGGGATTGGAACCACTTCTGTTGTTAATACAATTCAAGTTGCTATAGCAAGTGATACTTATACTGGTACAGGAACTATTGATCTAAAACATGTAAGATTGCAATCTAAATCAACTAGTATAGCAGCTACTACTTCTCCTACAGCAAATGTAATTGGAGAATATATTAGTCAGTCTTCTTCTACTGCAGATGGATATGATGCGGGTTATTTTGTAATACAAATTACAGATACTACAAATGGTTCCTATAGTATGTCTGAATTGCTCGTTGTAGATGATTATATCTTAGCAGATGATACAGGAGATACTTACGATACAGGTTCTTATGGTGATGTTGGAACTAGTGGAATAGGAACGATTGGAACTAAATTAGTTGCTGATTCCAATGCTGGAGTTGCAACTGTTCAATTACTCTTTACTCCTATTGCAAGTGTTGCTATTCAAGCACAAGTTTATATGAATGCAATAAAGGATACGGATGATAGTAAAGATAATGTTTCATTCAATAATTCTTCTATAATGACCGAATATGGTTTGTATGAAGGAACTGAAAATGATCTTAAGAAAGCATTTATGCTAACTCATGGAAATGAGAGAATTTTTGAAAGAAGTTTTGAAGGAGATAATTCTGATATAGTAAGTGTTGCTAATAACACTATTAAACTTCCTAATCACTTCTTTGTTACTGGAGAACAGATTAGTTATATACATGAAGGGACTGGTACTTATGGTGCAGTTGGAATTGCTGAAACTGACGGATTTGTAGGAGTTGGATCTACTACTCTTTTACCATCGAGTGCATTTGTTGTTAAAATTGATGATGATAAAATTAAATTAGCAGAAACTGCTCAAAAATCTCTATTAAGAACTCCTGAAGTTGTAGATATTACAAGTGTTGGTATTGGTACTTCTCATAGATTTGTTTCTACCAATCAAAACGCAAAACTTATTGTGAGTTTAGATAATATTATACAATCACCTGTTGTAGCAACATCTGTAACTACTACACTTTCCAGAGAATGCTTTACAACAGATGATCTTGTTGAGGTTACTGGAATTACATCATTTACTGGTGCTGATTTGATGCAGATTAATGATGAAATTATGAAGATTGAATCTGTTGGTGTTGGTAGTACTAATAGATTCAGAGTTAAGAGACAATGGTTAGGAACTAACCTTGCTGGACATTCTACTGGAGCATTGGTTAAGAAAGTTAACGGTAATTACAATATTACTGATAATGTTCTTAATTTCGCAGAACCTCCATATGGAAATATTCCAATGAGTAGTACTACCAATCCTCCAGATTCAAGGGATTGGGTAGGAGTTGCCACAGGATCTAATTTTAATGGAAGAGTATTCTTACGTTCTGGAATTACTGATTCTTCTAACGAGACCTATTATCAGAATTATATTTTCGATGATATTTCTAGTGAGTTTAATGGAGTTAAGAGTGGTTTTAATTTACCTGTAAATGGAACAACTGCAGGAGTAACTGGAATTGCAACAGAGAATGCTGTAATCCTTATTAATGATGTATTCCAAGGTCCAGTCAAAAATTACAATTTAAATGAAAGTGCTGGTATTACTAGTGTTACATTTACTGGAACAGCATCTTCAGTAAGTACTGATGTTAATATATCAACCCTTCCTGTTGGTGGAGTAATTCTTTCTTTAGGATCAACTGAAGGTCATGGTTATCAACCACTAGTAGCTGCAGGAGGAACAGCAGTTGTTTCATCAGCAGGAACTATTCAATCGGTTAGTATTGGATATAGCGGATCTGGATATAGGTCTGGTATTGGTCAAACAGTTAATGTTGGTGTTGGAACTACTAGTTTAACAACTCCAAATACAGAGTGGGTTGGAACTGCTACAATAGGATCTAATGGTACTTTAACTGGTGTAGCAATTACTATTTCTAAGGGTGGATATAGTCAGACTGTCCCACCATTTGTTATTATTGATTCTCCACTTTCATATACCAATATACCATTAGAATATTCTTCTACTTCAGCAGGAGTTGGAACTAATGCAACTGTTGATATAGTAGTTGGTCAAGGATCGAGTATAACTGATTTCTCTATTAATTGTACTGGAAGTGCTTATCGTGAAGGAGAAGTTTTAACAGTTCCTTATGGTGGAACAACTGGTATTCCAACTATTACTAGTGCAGTAACAGGTGTTGGAACTAATACTTACTTTAATGAATTCCAATTAACAGTTGATGAACAGTTTAGTGATTCGTTTAGTGGATGGACTGTTGGTACTTTAGAAAATCTAGACGATTGGGATAGTTTATTTGATGGAGAAACTGTTAGTTTTGCATTAAGAAGATCTGGAAGTTTACTTTCTATTAGAACCTCTAAAGGATCTAAGATTGATATTGAGCAGGTTCTTATGATCTTTATTAATGATATTCTTCAAGTTCCTGGAAGAGCATATACTTTTGAGGGTGGTAGTGTTGTTACCATGAAAGAGGCACCTAAATCTGGAGATGTGTCTAAGATTATTTTCTATAAAGGAAGCGGTGATGCTGATGTTGTAAGTAAAGAGATTCTTGAAACTGTTAAAAAAGGTGATGATTTGAGAATAGAAAATGGTTCCGAACCTTTCTATCTTGATGAAACTGTGAGAGGAGTTAGTACTGTAACATCAACTAATACAGTAAAAACTTTACCTTATTTTGGTCCAGGCAATACGGAAGATGAAAATCTTCTAAGACCTGTTATATGGACAAGGCAAACTGAGGATAGGATTGTAGGGGAAGAATTAGTAGGAAAAGATAGAGAATTATATGAAGCTAATGTCAACCCAACAGCTTATATTACTAAGACTGTTGGTATTGGTTCAACGGTATTTTATGTTGATAGCATAAGACCTTTCTTTGATCCAACTAATGAGATGGAAAATGCCAGTAATCGTGCTACTCGCCAAGATAATGTTACTATTATCTCTCAGGATAGTAAAGTTGGTGCAATTGCAACATGTTTGGTAACCCTTAGTGGAATAGTTACATCTGTAGATCTGACTGATGGTGGATCTGGATATACTGCTGCACCATCGGTAATATTTGGCCAGACTGGTATTGGAACTACTGCACTTGGTAGATCATTTATTAATGCAGTTGGTATTGTTACTGGAATTGAAATTACTGATGGTGGAACTGAGTATTTACAAACTGATGTTCCTACTTGTCTTATTGCACCTCCTACATCAGTATCTGAATCTGATGCTGTGGCATCTTACACAGGAGATGCTGGACATATTGTTGGATTCGGAACAGAAGGTGGTGCAGCATCGGTAGATAAGAGTTTGATTTTTGATATACATATTCCATATGAGTCTTGGTTGAGAAATACGAATGTTGTTGGTACTGCTATTACTTTAAGTAGTATTGATGTTGGTGATTATTTTATAATCAAAAAGACTTATGTTGGATTTGCTGATACTTCTCTTAAATCCTTAAATATTGCAGGTGAAACCATTGGTATTGGAACTGACTTCGTTGACAATGTTTATCAAGTAGATACTGTTGCGAATCATATTACTGATGCTTTAGTCGGTCTCGGAACTACTACATTTAGAAGAGTTACTGCAAAAATTGCTGGTATATCTACTATTACGTTTGCTTCAACAAAAGCTGGATTTAGTAGTGTAACGTATGATTTCTCCTCTGCAGGTCAGGGTGCAGGTTCAGGTTGGAGTGGAGCATTTACAACATCTTATTATCTTGGCGACTTTAGTTGGGGTAAGATTGATATTTCATCTCGAACTGAATCTAATGAATATAGTGCATATACTCGTGATGGAGTTGTCGGAATTGATACAGGTGCTATTGTCCGAAGAACTAAGGCTCTGAAGGCAAAAGGATATGATGGCCAAATCATCTAAATAACTTAAAATAGTGTCTCATTAAATGGCATACGTAGGATTAGATACGGGAACCGCAGCAAATGCGGGCGACGGTAGTACCCTTCGAGCGGGTGCTAATATTGTTAATGCCAATTTTGAAGAGATCTATAACTACTTTGGTAACGGAAGTGTTTTAAGTTTTGCTGGCGGTAATTGGGTAGAAGTTGCAACGGGAATTAATACACTTTCTAATATTGGTATTGGAACTACAAATCCAAGTGATCCTTTAACTGTTTATGGTGCTGCTAATATTTCAGGTGTTGCTACTGCTTCGAAGTTTAGTGGAATTGGTAGTTTTAGTGACTTTACTGTATCTGTTGGTGCTACCTTTAATGGTAATGTAAATGTTGGTGCTGCAATATCAATGTATGCATCAAGTGGTATTATTAGTGCATCGAAATATTATGGTGATGGTTCTACTTTACTTAGTGTTCCTTCTGGATTAGGAACTGCATTAAGTGATGATACTACTAGTGCATTGAATAAAATGTACTATGTGGATGCTGTATTGGGTGTTGGTGCAACTATTACTGTTGATCCTCCTGCCTCTTCAATGGTGGCATTTACAAACTATCCTACTATTGCTGTTGATGATACTTATGATTTAATTGTTGCTGATGGGGATGACTTTATACCAGATATTCTTGGAATAGGAACTACTGGTATTGGAGGAGTTCTTTCTGGTAGTGGAGGAAGAGTTCGAGCAGATAATTATACTGATAGAGCAGGTGGTGCACCTACAATGCCTGCTGGTCTTGTAATTAGTGGTGTTTCTACTGTTGGTGTTGTTACTGGTGGTACTTCAGTTGGTGCTACTAAATTCTATGGAGATTTAGTTGGTGATGTAACTGGTGATGTAACTGGTGACTTAACAGGAACTGCATCGACTGCAACTAATGCAGGTACTGCATATGCAATAACAGGAAGTCCTGATATTACAGTTAATAATCTGACAGTTTCTGGTGATTCAACAGTTGGTGGTGCATTAACGATTACAGGTAATTTCACAGTTGATGGTACGCAAACTATCATTAATACTGAAACTTTAAATGTTGCTGATAAAACTGTAGGTATTGGATCTACAGTTAACGCTACCAATTCAACTGCTGATGGTGCAGGTATTGAGATATATGCAAGTCATGACACATCTAATAATAACAAAACCTTAAAATGGGAAAATGGAAGTAATTGCTTTGTACGTAGTGTCCCTGATAGATTTTTAGGAGTATCGGAAACGGTTGCTGCAGCAACTACGTATGTTGATGGATCTAATGTTGTATTAGAGATGGATTTGCAAGCTGCAACTGTCTATACCTATACAATGCCTTCAGTATGGTCTAGTGGTGCTGGTTCCAATATTGGTATCGTATCATTTAAGAACATGTATGCTGATGCCCAGAATGGTCAAACAGTAACTCTTATTACTACTCAAGGTGCTGCACATGGTGGTGGTACTGGTTATGCTAACACAGTATCTTCTAATGGTATCGGTGCTACTTGTAGAATTATTCCTTTAAAAGATAATTCAGCAGTTGCTGGTATTCTAACCGCAGGAAGAGTAGGTGGAACTGGATTAGTGGTACAACCTGCTGGACTTACTACTGTTACATTATCACCTGCTGCAGGTGCTGTAGACTTTATTTCCTTCTTTGTTCATTATAATGGTGGTACAAATACGGATCTCAACAGTTATAAGGTTTATGTTTCTAAGAATGGTGGATTTGGTTTTGGTGGCGTTGGTATCTAATGATTATAAAATACTTAATAAATAAATAAAAAGTTCTAAAAAATGGCTGCAATTATAACAGATCAAATTAGGATATTAAATGCAAAGAACTTTCTTGCTGGTGTAAGTACAGCAACTAATGCATACTATTCTTTTATTGGTCTACCAAATCCTTCTGATATTGAGTCTGATTGGGACACTAATCCTCCTTCACCAAAGGATAATTTTAGTGAAGAGGACGATTATTGGGATACTATGATTGCATTGAAGAAAATTAATGCTGCTGATGTTAGACAGGTTGTGGTGAGAAGGGTATGGACATCCGGCACAACATACGATATGTATCGTAGTGATTATAGTAGATCTAATACTGCAAAAGTTTCGGGTTCAACAAATTTATATGCAGCAACTTATTATATTGTGAATAGTGATTATCGGGTGTATGTCTGTTTAAGTAACGGTATAGATCCTGATAACCCTAATGGTAGACCTTCATTGGATGAACCTACTTTTACTGATTTAGAACCAAAATCTGCTGGTACTAGTGGAGATGGTTATATTTGGAAATATCTTTATACTATTAAACCAAGTGATATTGTAAAATTTGAATCCACTGATTTTATTCCAACCCCTCTCGATTGGTCAACAAGTTCTGATACTGCTGCTGTAAGAGATAATGCAGTAGATGGATCTATTAAAATTGTAACTGTAACTGATCGTGGTGTTGGTTTAGGTACAGCAAATAGTACATATACTAAAGTTCCTATTAAAGGTGATGGAACTGGAGCAGAATGCACAATTGTTATTAATAACGATCAAAAAGTTGATACAGTAACGGTTTCGAACCAAGGACAGAATTATACTTATGGTAATATTGATTTAGAAGCTGGTGGAGTTCCTACAGGAACTACAAGACCCACTTTTAATGTCGTCCAATCACCTCCTGGAGGTCATGGAGCAGATATTTACCGAGAGTTAGGTGCATATAACGTTCTTCTATATTCAAGAATTGAAAATGATGTTGAGAACCCAGATTTTATAACTGGAAATCAAATTGCAAGAATTGGAGTTGTTGAAAATCCTAAAGCAACCTCTGGATCGCTTTTATCAGCAGATAAAGCAAGTGCATTAGGTGCATTAAGATTAACTGGAACTGGTTATAGTACAGCAGCATTTGATCCTGATACATTTATTACCCAAACTGTATCATCTGCTACTACCGCAGTTGGTAGGGTTGTTAGTTATGACTCTAATACTGGTGTATTAAAGTTTTGGCAAGATAGGACGATGGCTGGTTTCAATACTGTTGGAACAGCACAGACTAATCCATCTTATGGATATGAATTGCAAGAATTTACTAGTTCACCGGGAACTGGTGGAAATTTAACTATTGTACCCACAAGTGGATCTAATTTAGCAATAGATACTTCCTTTACAGGTCTCTCTACTGTAATAAATAGTCGTACCTATTACCTTGGTCAAAGTTTTACCAATGGTGTTGCTACCCCTGAAGTTAAAAAGTATTCAGGAAACATAGTTTATGTTGATAATAGACCTTCAATAACTAGGTCTACGAATCAAAAAGAAGATATCAAAGTTATTTTGCAGTTCTAAGTAATCATGCCACAACAAACGAATTTAAACGTATCTCCATACTTTGACGACTTTGATCCGGCTGATGATTTTCATAAGGTGCTGTTTAAGCCTGGGTATCCTGTTCAGGCAAGAGAATTAACTAGTCTGCAATCTATATTACAAAACCAAGTTGAAAAGTTTGGTCAGCATTTTTTCAAAGAAGGTGCTAGAGTAATTCCTGGAAATACTGGATATACTCAACTATATTATTGTGTTCAATTGCAAAATAATTTTCAAGGAATTCCTGTATCTGCTTATGTTGATCAATTGGTTGGTACAAAGATTACTGGAGAAGTATCAGGTGTAACAGCAGTTGTTGATAAAATTTTACTTGCTGAAGATTCTGAGAGAAATAATCTTACTCTTTATATCAACTACTTAACGTCAAATACTAATAATAACGCCACTCAGGTATTTTCTGATGGTGAAAATTTACTTACTAATGTAACTATTGCTTCTGGATTACTAGGAAATACTACTATTGCTGCAGGAAGTCCATTTGGTATAACTGTTGCTAATGAAGCAGCATCAACTGGATCTGCTTTTCAAATCCAAGAAGGTGTATATTTTATCCATGGAAATTTTGTTACCGTAGAGACAGAAACTCTTATTCTGGATCAGTATACCAATACACCAAGTTATAGAGTAGGTTTAAATGTACAAGAGCAGATAATTACTGCGGATTTGGATGAAACATTAAATGATAATTCTCAAGGATATAATAATTATGCTGCACCTGGTGCTGATAGGTTAAAGATTACAACTTCTCTATTTAAAAAGGAATTAGATAATTTTGATGATGATAATTTTGTAGAATTAGCAACTATTAATGCAGGTACATTAAAAACAGTTGATAGGAAAGGATTTGGTGTTGGTCCAAATGGTGGAGTATTCTATAAAGATTTAGAAAATGTTCTTGCAAGAAGAACTTATGCTGAATCTGGTGATTATTATACTAGACCTTTTGATCTAACTGTTTTAAATTCTTTGAATGATAATTTAGGTAATAGAGGTGTATATCAAGAAGGTCAATTTACTCCTGGTGGAGAAACACCATCGGAGGATTTAGCATTATATAAAGTTTCTCCAGGTAAGGCTTTTGTTCGGGGTTTTGAGATTGAAACTATAAATCCTACTTTTTTGAATGTACCAAAAACAAGAACAGTTGCTACTTCTGATAGTCAACAAATTATATACAACACTGGTCCTACTTTAAAATTAAATAATGTTTATGGAGCACCTACTATAGGTATTGGTAATACTTATACTGTAAGTCTTAGAGATCAAAGAGTTGGTGTAACCACTAGAACCGTAGCAGGTAATGAGATTGGAGTTGCCAGAGTATATGATATGTCATTGGAGTCTGGATCTTATGATGCCACAAATCCTCCTTCAAATGAGTGGGATATCTCTTTATATGATATACAGACTGTAACTAATATTACTTTAAATCAGGCTACTACTCTTTCTGTTCCTACTTATATTAAAGGTGCTAATAGTGGTGCAACTGCATTCCTTAAGGATGCTGTAAGTGCTGGTTTAGGTTTAACTGTTTATGAGACAGAAGGAAATTTCATTCAAAATGAAGCACTTATTTTTAATGGAATTCAGAACGGAAGAGTTGCAATAGCAATTACTGCAGAGAGTTTAAAGAATGTAAAATCAATATATGCAACTAATGATAAGACCGTAGGAACTGCTTCTACGTTCGCTGCAGACGTAATGCAGTCCATAGAGTATCATGTTGGATTAGCGACTGTTGGAGCGGCACTACAGGGTGGTATAGCAACTGTTACTGCTTTTGATCCTAATTTTGTTGGTATTGTAACTGTTGGTGATTTGGTTTGTTATAATGATCCCTCATTATCAAATCTTCCAACTTATGCAAGAGTTACTGCTGTAAATGCTCCTGATGCAACTGTTAGAGCTAATACAGTTGAAATTGTTGGAGTTACTACTGTAATTGGAGTTATTAATGGTGGGTTATCTACTGATACTGGAAGCACACAAGTAGAAGACTTAAAGATATTACAAACAGATTTAGAAGAATCTTCAGATAATACTTTATATACAGTCCTTCCAAGAGCTAGTATTTCTGATGTTGATCTCACTGATGCATCTATTTCGATCAGAAAAACATATACAGTTAATATTTCAAGTAATAAATTATCTTCTGCTGTTTCTTGTGGATCAAGTGAAACTTTCTTATCATTTGACGAAGAGAGATATACTTTAATTAGATCTGATGGTCAAACTGAATCATTGGATAGCGGAGATTTAATTTTTACTGATGGTACTTCGTTACAGATCTATAATTTAGGTGCTGATGATACTGGTGCAACTCTTGTTACAACAGTTAAGAAATTAAAGCCAAAAGCAAAGGAAAAATTAAAGCAAAGAGTTAATTCTGTAATTGTTGCTAAGTCTTCTACGGAAGGATCTGGTATTGGAACAACTACTTTCAATGATGGATTGACATATGGAACTTATCCTTATGGAACTCGTGTTCAGGATGAAATTATATCTTTGAATACTCCAGATATTGTTGAAATTCATGGAATCTTTGAATCAGTAGATACAGGAGCTCCATCTGCACCTAAGATGATTCTTTCTGCACTTACTACTGCATCAACGACAACTGCTGAGTTAATAATTGGTGAACAGATAGTTGGAGCAGTAAGTAATGCGGTTGCAATTGTAGCAGAAAAAGTTTCTAATTCAGCTTCTCAAATTGTCTTCATTTATAAGAATGATGCCACCTTTAAAGAAGGTGAGGTTGTTTCATTTAAAGAATCTAATGTACAAGGAGAAGTCACTACTCTAGATTCTCCAAGTTTTGATGTATCCGCAGATTATACTTATAATACTGGACAGGAAAGTACTTTCTATGATTATGGAATATTAAGTAGAAAAGAAGATGTTGATCCTGCTACCAGGCAACTTAAAGTTTACTTTATGAGTGCATATTATGCATCTACAGATACAGGAGATATTACTACTGTAAATTCTTATAAAGATTTTGATTATGCTAGTGAAATTAAAGATGTTAATAATGTCTTTACAGCAGATATAATCGATATTAGACCTAGAGTATCTGATTACACTGTAGCAGAAGCTACTAGATCTCCATTAGAATTTTATGGCAGATCTTTCAATGGAGCAGGACAATCTGCTGGAAATGTTTTAGCATCTGATGAATCTATTATACTCACTTATTCAAATTATCTTGGAAGAATTGATAGAATTTTCTTAACTAAAGATGGTAGGTTCCAAGTATCTTATGGAACTCCTTCTGATAGACCTGAGAAGCCTAGTCCAGTTGATGAAGCTTTAGAGATTGCTACTATTACTTTACCTCCATATCTCTATCGTCCTGAACAAGCAAGGATGAAGTATCTTGACCATAAGAGATATCGAATGGTTGATATTCGTCAATTAGATCAGAGAATTAAGAACCTTGAATATTATACCGCATTATCTACATTAGAAACTAATACCGCCAATATGTTTATTGCGGATGCTGATGGATTGAATAGGTTTAAATCAGGTTTCTTTGTTGATAATTTTACTAGCTTCTTATCACAAGAAGATCAGTTAATTGGTGGTCCTAAGAATAGTCTTGATAGTAAGTATAAGCAGTTAAGACCAAAACATTATACAAATTCAGTTGATTTGATGTTTGGTCCTGTAACAAATACAGACCCTACTGATGATTTAAACTTTACTCCAGTTGAAGGAATTAATGTAAGGAAGCAATCTGATATTGTAACTTTGGATTATTCCGAAGTTGAATATGTTAAACAATCATTTGGTACAAGAACTGAAAGTGTAACACCATTTTTAATTAGTTTCTGGCAGGGAACTCTTGAATTAACACCAGCATCAGATACCTGGGTAGATACCGTAAGATTAGATGCTAAGATTATTGAGGTAGAAGGTGATTATGAGCGTACAATGGAAGACGCTGCTAGAACTATGAATGTAGATCCTCAAACTGGATTTGCACCTACTGTTTGGAATTCTTGGGAAACTAATTGGACTGGAATAGATATCGTAGATACAACTAGAACTAGAACAGAAACTACTGGTGGTCGCTGGCGCGGATGGGTTGGCGGTGGTCGTAGACGACCTGCATGGGGTAATCAATGGGTTACAACAATTGAGGAAACTGTAAGATCTGGTAGAAGAACCGGAGTAGAGTCACGAACTGGAAGCAGAACTGTTGTTACTGAGCAATGGGATAGAACTTCTGTTGGGGATAGAACTGTAAGTAGAGATCTTATTCCTTATTGTAGATCTAGGAATGTTGAATTTATTTCTAAGAGGATGAAGCCTCTTACTAGAATGTATGGATTCTTTGATGGACAGGATATTACAAAATTCTGTGTACCTAAACTTCTTGAAGTTAGTATGACTTCTGGTGCATTCCAAGTAGGAGAAGTTGTGAAAGGATATATTAGACCAGTTGGTCTTAATCCTATTGGACCTTGGAGTCAAGGGATAGATCCAACAATCGTCTTTAGGGCTTCTCAGTTAAATCATAAGGAAGGTCCATATAATGCACCTACCAAAGTTTATCCTCAAAGTCCTTATGACAGTACTCCATTGTCAGCCTCTTATGCATCTACTTCAACTATTTTAAATGTAGATACTTATTCATTATCACAAGAAGCACAAGGAGATTATTATGGTTGGGTTGAAACTGGAATGGTTCTTAAAGGAGTAACATCTGGAGCAGAAGCAACTATTACAGATTTAAGACTTATTTCTGATCTAGGAGCAGATTTAAGCGGAAGTTTCTTTATTCCTAATCCAAATAATATTGATTATCCAAGATTTGAGGTTGGTACTAAGACCTTTACTCTTGTAAATGATCAAGATAATGATCAAGATAATGCAACAACTATTGCTGAAGAATCATATACAGCAGCAGGAACACTTGAAACAGTTCAAGAAAATATTGTTGCTGTTAGAAATGCACGAATTGAGCAAAAACAAGAATTCCAGGATAGGAATGTTTCAGAACTTTTGGCTGGTGAAGTTGTTTCAAGTCGTGTGTTGTCTAGACAACATAGAAATGTTCAAATTGGATGGTACGATCCTCTTGCACAATCATTCTTAGTTGAGGATGAAACTGGAGTTTACTTAACTAAGTGTGATGTATTCTTCCGTTCTAAGGATGACATGGATATACCATGTGTCTTCCAGATAAGAACAATGGAGAATGGATTCCCCACACAACATATTTTACCTTTCTCAGAAATTGTATTATCTCCTGAAGATATTGATACTTCTGCTGATGGATCAGTTGCGACTACGATTAATTTTAAATCACCAGTTTATTGTGAATCTGGTAAAGAGTATGCAATTGCATTAGCATCTAACTCAACCAAGTATAGTGTATACATTTCACGTATTGGTGAACAAGATTTAATTACTCAAACTTACATATCTAACCAGCCTTATTTGGGTTCACTATTTAAGTCACAAAACGCTTCTACATGGGAAGCAAGTCAGTGGGAAGATCTTAAGTTTACTCTTTATAGAGCAGATTTCGTAGAGTCTGGATCAATAGAATTTTATAATCCAGAACTTACACAAGGTAATAATCAAATTCCACAATTAATGGGTAATTCTTTGGTAATAAATTCCAAAGAAATACGAGTAGGATTGGGTACAACTGTAGCAGATGGTGGATTAAAACCTGGCAATGTCGTTTATCAGATGGGAACTCAAGCAACTGCTAAATTAGCTGGTGTTGCTGGAAGTGTAACCAGTTTGGCAGTTACTAATACTGGTTTGGGATATTCTCCTTCAGATGGTCAGATTACTTACAGTGGAGTTAATTTAGTTACTATTACTGGTAATGGTAGAGGAGCATCTGCAGATATTACTATTAATAGTGGGTCTATTGTTGCTTCTGGAGCAACGATTAATGCAGGTGGTTCTGGGTATCAAGCTGGAGATGTAGTTGGATTCAATACACTTGGATTAACTACTCAAGGAAGAGATGGAAGATTGTCTGTAGTTTCTATTGGTGGAACAAGTGAATTAGTTTTGAATACTGTTCAAGGTGATTTTGTTGCAGGAGCTGCTAAGACGGTAATGTACATTAATACTGCTAATGCAGTTACAGTCTTAAATAGTGGTCATGGTGGAGATGTTCAGATATCTTCTATTAATGAAGTTGCTGGCAAAGACGGTTTACATATTAAAGTAAATCATCAAAATCATGGAATGTATTGGACGAACAATAGAGTTTCAATCTCTGGAGCAATATCTGATATTAAACCCACCAAACTTGCTGTTGCATATCAGCTTGGTGATACGGGAACAATATCAGTAGATGATGCATCTAATTTCTCAACTTTTGAAAATGTAGGTGTTGGAACAACTAATGTTGGATTCCTTAGAATGGGTAATGAGATTATTGAATATACTTCAGTCTCTGGTAATATAATTGGTGGAAATATTGTACGAGCCCAGACTGTTGTTGGTAGTGGTCCTGCTGTTTCTTATCCTGTAGGAACTCCTGTTTATAAGTATGAACTGGGTGGAGTTAATTTAGCTCGAATCAATAAAGTTCATGACTTATCAGATGTAACAGTAACAGATCCAATTACTTATAATTCTTATTATGTTAAGTTGGATATGTCTACCAAGTGGGATAATAATGAAGCTAATGATGATAGAAGTAATGATACTGGATTCCCTAAACTATTTTTGAATAACAATAAATCTACTGGTGGATATAAGGTAAGAGCATCTCAAAATATGCCTTATGAACTCATTAGACCACTTATTCATAATGTAACTGTTCCTGGATGTTCAATAAGTGGAGAATTGAGAACAACTACTTCTACTAGTTTTAGTGGTTCTGAGATTCCTTGGATTAATAATGGTTTTGAACCTATTGCTATAAATCAGACTAATTATCTTACTACTCCAAGAACAATTGCATCTAAAGTTAATGCAGCTGCTAATTTGACTGCACTTCCTGGAGAAAAATCTTTACAATTAAGGTTACTCCTTAATACAAGTGATTCTCGTGTAAGTCCAGTGATTGATGGTCAAAGATGTAGTGTTATTACTACTTCTAATAGAGTTAATAATGTGATCAGTGATTATTCTACAGATAATAGAGTTAATTCGATTAAACTTGATCCTACAGCATGTCAGTATATTACTAAGGAACTTCTTTTAGAAAATAATGCTACTTCTATTAAGATAACAGTAGATGCTCATATTCATCTAGATTCTGACATCAGAGCATTCTATGCAATTAGTGATAAAGAAGGATTTGAACCAATCTTTACTCCATTCCCTGGATATAAGAACCTTAATGTAAGAGGTCAAGTGATCAATGTCAATAAGAATAATGGTGAATCTGATAAATTAGTTCCTAAATCAAATGCTTATGGATTTGATGCTTCAACGCTACAGTTTAAAGAGTATACTTTTACTGCTGATAGATTACCTCCATTTAGAACTTATCGAGTTAAATTGGTTATGACTTCTAATAGTCAAGTTTATGTACCAAGAATGAGAGACCTTAGAGTGGTTGCACTAGCTTGATATGGAATATTATGATGTAGAAGGCCATGGAGATCTTGCAAGAGACCCAAAAACAGGCTCAATAATCAATGTGAATAATTTGGATTATCAGCATTATGTTGCTGCTCGTAATGCAAAAAAAGCAAAACATGAGGATCTTGATAATATGAAAGAAGATCTTGATAATTTAAAAGGTGAAATTGGGGAAATAAAATCCTTACTTAAGGAGTTAGTCCATGGCAACTAAGAAGATAACTTTCGATCCATCTGCTGGTGTTCCTGTAGCATCAAATTTAACCATTTATGGTGGTACAGATTTTAATGCTGTATTTACTATAGTTAATACATCAGATGCAGCATATCCTCTTTATTCTGATAGTGCAGATTGGACAGGATCTTCTCAAGTTCAAAAAGGTGCTGGGGTAGCAGCAACAACAGTTCCAGCAGGTACTTTTGTTGTAGGAGTTGACACAAGTGCTGGTAAAATTTCTTTGTCAATGGGTTCTACAGATACTTCTGGTATTTCTCAGGGAAGATATTTGTATAATGTTTTAGTAAGCACAGGATCATCTATTTACAATATGATTAACGGTAATATTCTCGTTTATTCCGGTATTTCCTCTGCACCATAAATATAAACAAGGATTAGTGTCTAAATGTCAACACCATCAAGTAGATCAGAATTTAAACAATACTGTCTGAGGCAACTAGGTGCTCCTGTATTGGAGATTAACCTAGCCGATGAACAATGTGAGGATTTGATCGATGATGGCGTCCAGTTCTTCCAGGAGAGGCACTTTGACGGTGTTGCCCGGATGTATTTAAAATATCAAATCAGACAGAGTGATATTGATAGAGGACAAGCATCTAAGAAATCAGGAGAAGATAGTACTGGTATAGTTACAACTACTGCTAGTGCTGATATTGCAGGTATAACTACTACATTTGATTGGTACGAAAATAGTAATTATATACAAGTTCCACCATCAGTTATTGGTGTATTTAAAGTAATGCATTTTGATGGTGCTAATAGCATCACCAATAATATGTTTAGTGTTAAGTATCAGTTATTCTTAAATGATATCTATTATTGGGGTTCTACAGAAGTTTTAACTTATGCAATGGTTAAAACCTTCCTTGAAGATATTGAGTTTGCATTAACTACTCAGAAACAAATACGATTCAATAAGAGAGAAGATAGATTGTATTTGGATATTGATTGGGGTAGTGTATCTGTAGATGATTTCTTAATCATGGAATGTTTCAGAGTATTAGATCCGAATGATTATACTAGAGTTTGGAACGATTCATTTTTAAAACCCTATGTAACTGCTCTTATGAAACGGCAGTGGGGACAAAATTTACTTAAATTCCAAGGAGTTAAATTGCCAGGGGGTGTCGAACTAAATGGAAGACAAATCTATGATGATGGAGAAAAGGATCTAGATAAGATTCGTGAAAGGATGTCTTCTACTTACGAAGAGCCTCCATTGGATATGATAGGTTAAGGCTATGGTACTTAACTCATACTTTCAACAAGGTGCTAGATCTGAACAAAGTTTAGTTCAAAGTCTTATCAACGAACAGTTGAAGATGTATGGTGTTGAGGTGCATTATTTACCTCGTAAATATGTGTCTGAAAATACTATTATTAGGGAAGTTGTTCGATCAAGATTTGATGATGCTTATCCATTAGAAGCATATGTTAACACTTATGATGGGTATGGTGAAAATCCAGTGATGTTGTCTAAATTTGGTATTCAGGCAACTAATGAAATAACACTTACTATTTCTAGAGAAAGATTTGAAGATTATATTTCCCCTTTGATTAAAAATGAAACTGATATTAAACTTTCTACCAGACCAAAAGAAGGAGATTTAATATATTTTCCATTAGGAGATCGTTTATTCGAAATTAAGTACGTAGAGCATGAGAAGCCATTTTATCAACTCCAAAAGCAATACATTTATGAATTAAGATGCGAACTCTTCCGTTACGAAGACGAAGTTATCGATACTGGTATTGATGCAATTGATGATGAATTAGTTGGAGATGATACAGATGGAACGACTGAAGATGGTATAACTTCAATTCTGGGACCATCTCAAACTCTTACACTTATTGGTACTGCTTCAACAGCATGGGCATATACTGGTATTGTTACAACAGGTGGTATCTATAAGGTTGCTATTACAAATAGGGGTGGAGGATATATCTATGCTCCTAATATAGGATTTGGATCTGCACCAACTGTTGGTGTTACTTCCACTTATGCAATAACAGGTATTGGATCTGTAGGAACGATGCTTGATATACAGGCATGTAATAAGAATGTAGCAACTAATCAGAAATCGGTTCAACAAATTGATATAGTAAATCCAGGTTATGGATATACTATTAATCCAGGAATAGCGGTTACTTCTGTTGCTGAGGGACCTGGAAGTGGATTTGCAGGAACTGCTTTCGTTGCAGATGGAACATTGGGTGTTGTAACTGTTACTAATGCTGGTAGTGGATTTGCTAGTGATCGGGTAAATGTTACCTTCAATACACCACTTTCCTTTACTAATACTGGTATTGGTACAACTGCTACTGGTGTTGCTGTTATAGGTCCTTCTGGGACTGTATCAGCGGTTAGATATACCAATGCTGGTTCTGGATATACTACAGGAGACTTGCCAATTTCTGTTACTATTGCTGATCCTGAATCTAGTGGTAGTGGAGACTTTATCTTTAATGAGACAGTTACTGGAGGAACCAGTGGTGCAACTGCAAGAGTAAGGACTTGGAATTCTACTACAAACGTTTTAGAAGTGGCATCGGTTGTAGGAACATTTGTAGTTAAAGAGACTTTAACTGGATCAACTTCAGGTGCAACTCATGACCTAAGGAAGATCGATAAGGATCCATTAGATGATGGATTTGCAGATAATACTCAAATTGAGACATCAGCAGATGCTATTTTGGACTTTACAGAAGCCAATCCATTTGGTACACCATAAATATAATATACTAGGAATATAACGATGTTTGAGTATTTTTATAACGAAATATTGAGGAGGACCATCATTGGATTTGGTACACTGTTTAATGGTCTTTCAGTTAAAACTGATAGCCAAGAAATAAGAGTTCCTTTAGCATATGGACCTACTCAAAAATTTCTAGCGAGATTAACTCAAACTCCAGATTTGAATAAAGGTACAGCAATTACTCTGCCTAGGATGTCCTTTGAATTTACTGGACTTACTTATGATCCTGCAAGGAAGGTTACTACTACTCAACAATTTTCAGTAAAAGATCCTAGTGATGGGACTGTATCAAAGAAGGCATATATGCCAGTTCCTTATAATATGCAATTTGAACTTGCATTGATGTGTAAATTGAATGATGATGCATTACAAATCACCGAACAAATTTTACCTTATTTTCAACCAGCATATAATTTAACTATAGAACTGGTTGGTGATATTAAGGAAAAGAGAGATATTCCTATTGTTTTAGAAAATATAACAATGCAGGATGATTATGAAGGAGACTTTAATACAAGAAGAGTGCTTCTTTATACAATGAGATTCACCGCAAAGACTTATCTATTCGGACCTGTTTCTACTGCTACGAAGGATATCATCAGAAAGGCTACTGTTACATACGTTGCTGGTGGTTCTACAAGTACCGAGAGAGATCTTCGTTACTCTGTACAACCTAGAGCAGTTAAGAGTTACACAGGAACAGTCATTACAAACTTGGCAGCAGATGTTGGTACATCCGATATTGAGGTTAAAGTTAATGATGCATCTAATATATCCACAAGTACATACTATGAAATTGATGGTGAAGAGATCTATGTTACTAGCATAGAAGGAAATGATTTAATAGTGGAAAGAGGAAAAGATGGTACTACTATTGGATCACACTTAGTAGGAGATCCTGTTAAGTCTATTACATCTACTGACAATGCATTAATTCCTGAGGGTGATGACTTTGGATTTGATGGTACTACAACTGGATTTATTCCTTAATAATTATGGCTACTGAATATAAAAAATTGGATAAAACTTTTAATATTACTCCCGAAGTAGTAGAAGAAAAAACTCAACCAATGGAAAGAGTAAATCCAATTCCTGATAGATTAACAAAAACTGATGTTGAAAAAGATTATGAATATACAAGAGGTAATCTTTATAGTATAATTGAAAAAGGGCAAGAAGCAATTAATGGAATTCTTGAAGTAGCTGAAGATAGCGATATGCCTAGAGCATATGAAGTCGCTGGACAGTTGATTAAGAGTGTTTCTGATGCTACTGATAAATTAATGGATCTTCAGAAGAAATTAAAAGATGTTAATGCTGAAGAAAAGATTAGTCCTACTAACGTAACTAATAATGCTTTATTCGTTGGATCTACTGCAGATTTAGCAAAATTAATTAAAGGAGAAAAGACTAAAACTGAGTGAAATAAATATAATTGTAGATGGAGTATTTTTAGGTGCCACTCAAGAAGCCCAAGGAATTTTATACATTAACCCAAACTCCACTTGATGAAGTTAGGGAAAATGCTACACCTGAAAAGGTAGAGACTATTTCTGGTGCTTTTAATGCATTTAAAACAAATTTAAATCATGTTCAATCAATATCTGATTTTACAAATAAGTTTGATACATTTGAAGCAAATGTTGAAAAGGTAAATTCTTTAGCGGAAAGTGTAGAGGATATTAGAGAAGACATTCAAGAACTTATTAAGAAGGAAGATCTTGATAGTGCTATGACAGCACATTTGTTGTTTGTAGAAGAATCTATAAGAAATGTTCAAGATAAAGTTAAGACAGTTAATTCTAAAACTTTATTAGGAATAAAAAAGGAATTTTCTGAGTTATCTGAAACTGTAAATGGTTTTATAGGTGAAGAAGTACCTTCATATAAGAAATTAATTGTAGATTCTGAAAGAAGGGTTGATAGTAGATTTGTTGACTTTAAAGAGGATGTAAAGCACTCTTTTGATGATTTAAGTAAGGATGTTTATTCTGAAGTTGCTACTATTACGGGTGGTGTTGAAGCACTTAATGAAGAAAGTCTCTCATCTATAAAAGAGGATATTCAGGGCATTGGTAGTAAAGTTAATAGTCTACTTACAAAGGAACTTCCCAAATATAAGAAATTTTTTGCTGAAACAGAAGTAAAAACTGAAGAGAGAATCAAAGAAATTGAAAAATCAGTTGAAGATGTATTGGGATCTGTACAAGAAGATTATAAGGGTAATATTAAGGATATAAGAAAGAGTATAACTCAATATAAAACAAATTTAGCAGAATCTAAGTTAAGTGCTGAAAAAGAATTAGGAAAAGCGTCTAAAGCGTTAAAAGAAGATATATCCACTTTAGATCAGAAAATTTCTACTTTAGATCTAGGTCTTACTGCTATTCAGGAAGAAGTTAATGAAAGAGGTGGTGAGATAGAGAAAATTCTTTCTAAAAGAATTACAACAGTAGAGCATTTGATAAAAGATTCAAAAAATCTTTCTGAGGTTTTTAATGATGAGTTTAATGAGAAAGTCGTTGCTGATGATGAGAAATTAAAAGATTTTGCTTCAAAAATTGCAAAGTTGGAGAATAGTCTTTCTGAAGAAATACTTGAAATACAAGAAAATTTAGATACAAGTACTTCTAAGTATCATACTGATCTAAAATCCAATGTAGATCTTTTTGAGGATACTATATCTAAACAATTTAAAGAATTGGAGATTAATTTCACTGTAAATGAAAAACATGTTGACAAGGCAATTTCAACACTTAAAGGTGAATTTAAAGATCTTGTAGAGGAATTACAAGTCAATGAATTAGAGCAGAAGAACAAAGAACTTACTAATAAAATCTTACATTTAGAAGAAGTCCTTGAAAAGTTTAATGAAAAAGAAACTGAATTACTTACAGAAGGTCTTTTAAATATTCCTCCAAATGTAGACAATTCAGATCCTCTTACACCTTTAGATAAGAGATATGTAACTATTGAACAATTATCCGAACACTATAGATTGTTTGTTAATAGGGTTCAGCAACAACTAGCAACCTTTGGTGGAGGTGGTGAAGTCTTCCTTGCTAGAATGGAAGATGTTGATGTTGGAGCAGGTATTCAGACAAATGGATATGTCTTAAAGTGGGACACTAGTGTAGATCTATTTGTTCCTGGAGAAGCTGATGCTTCTATAGCTGGTATTAATACTACTGGAACATCATACTTTAATGATCTTGAAGTT
>VTLG01007700.1_pt1 | contig 33089 bp, 71 predicted proteins | sample 4694571 | NCBI WGS metagenome assembly VTLG01 (sample SAMN12604809, study PRJNA352737) | marine metagenome | biome: ENVO:00000447; feature: ENVO:00000209|ENVO:00000569|ENVO:01000036; material: ENVO:00002151; isolation source: viral sequences binned using virsorter ...
TCACTCTGTAGGTGCATGGGCAGGTCTTGTAGGAGCAGCACTTCTTGGTCCTCGTATTGGTAAGTATGTTAATGGTAAAGTACAAGCATTACCAGGACATAATATGGCACTTGCTACATTAGGTGCATTGATTCTTTGGATTGGTTGGTATGGATTCAATCCAGGATCTCAACTAGCAATGGATCAGTGGGTTCCTTATGTTGCAGTCACTACTACACTTGCAGCAGCAGGTGGTGCTATTGGTGCAACTGCTATTACTACTCTTAAGAATGGTAAACCAGATCTAACAATGATCATTAACGGTATCCTTGCTGGACTTGTTAGTGTAACTGCTGGTTGTGGTAATCTTACTATGGCTGGTGCATGGTTAGCAGGATTAGTTGGTGGCATTATTGTTGTCTTCTCTGTTGCTGCTCTTGATGGAGTAGGTGTTGATGATCCTGTTGGTGCATTCTCGGTTCATGGTGTCTGTGGTATTTGGGGAACAGTTGTCGTAGGTCTTTGGGGTTATGATATCCAAGGAACTGGTGCAGGTCTAGGACTTTTTACTGGTGGAGGATTTGATCAACTATTCATTCAGATTGTTGGTTGTCTTGCTTATGCAGTATGGACTGTTGTTACTTGTTATGCTGCTTGGAAAGTAATTGGTGCTGCCTTTGGTGGTATTAGAGTTTCTGAAGCAGATGAGAAGATTGGTTTGGACATTAGTGAACATGGTATAGAAGCATATCCAGATTATGCTTTGAATACTAAATGATCTCAAGTCAGATAATTCATACAAAGGGGTCTTCGGATCCCTTTTTTTATGCTATAATATAGTGCCAGAGAAATACTGGCTGCGGTAATCCCCTTTGGTAGGTTCAGGATTAGCGGCGATAGGAATCTACCTCCTATATACTTTTGCACTTAAGCGTACAGAAATGAAAAAGCTTATCGCGTTCACAGCACTCGCATCTACTCTAGTAGCATGTGGAGGATCTAATAGTGTTAGACTAACAGGTTCAGGTGCTACATTTCCTGCAACATTTTACCAGCGGGTCTTTAAAGATTATAGTGACAAGACAGAAGGAGTTCTTGTAAACTATCAGGCAACTGGTAGTGGTGCAGGAGTCCGTCAATACTGGGCTGACACCATAGATTTTGGTGCATCAGATGATCCAGTTAAAGATTCTCAAATGAAAGGACCACTTACATTAATACCAATAACAGGTGGTGCTATTGTTCCTGCATATAATAAACCAGGATGTGGTCTGAAATTAACTCAGACACAATTGGTTAGAGTATTTAATGGTTCTATTTCTGATTGGAAGGATCTAGGATGTGAAGAAGGTAAGATTACTGTAGTATTCAGGTCAGATGGATCAGGTACTACTGCAGGATTTACTAATTCACTTAAAGCATTCTCACCTGAATGGACTATTGGAGCAGGTAAGTCTGTTTCTTGGCAGACTGGTGTAGGTAGTAAAGGTAATGCTGGTGTTTCTGGCACTATCAAGAATACACCTGGTTCTATTGGATATCTTAATTACAGTTATGTGAAACAGAATAATTTCCAAGAGGTGGAAATTCAGAATAAGGCAGGTAATTATGTTAAAGCAAGTGACGAAACAAGTGCAGAGGGCTTGTCAAAGATCCAATTAGATGATAAGCTACGTGGAGCAGATCCAAATCCTGTTGGTGCCAATTCTTATCCAATCGTTTCTTTAACATGGATTCTTGCACGTCCAGACCATCCTAAAAATGATGCTCTTAAAGGACTGTTTAGATATATGTTAAGCGATGAGGCACAAGCAAAGGCAGGTTCTTTAGGATATGTTCCTCTTCCTGTGGAACTACGTCAAAAGTCTTTGGAGGCTGTTGATTCTTTATAATCTAATTCCATGCTGGAACTTTTGCAATTGACTGAAACATTGTTGGTAGCTACTGCACTAACTGTTGGTGTGGTAGCTACTCCTGCTGCTATTATTACTGGTAGTGAACCACCAGATTTAACACCTTTGATAGAACATATGGAGAATAAAGATACACTTAAGTAAATCTTATAGAGGACATTAAGTCCTCTTTTTTGTATCAGCGTATGAGTATAAATACCTTGTGTAAAATTAATATTTGATATATAATTGTGTAATGTTTCTTTACACTAAATAAGAAAAATGACTCAATCTTCAGCAGTAGTTACAACCGAAGACGGTGGACGCCAGAATATGTTCGCCAAAGAGCCACAGGTAGAAGTAATGGATAAAGAATATGGACCAGAAGCAGAACTCCTAAACGGTCGTTTAGCAATGATCGGATGGATGGCTGCCATTGGTGCATACATTACTACCGGACAAATTATCCCAGGTATTTTCTAGATGTCAGATCTCCAACTGGCTTTGTTATTTCCTTATTTCCCAATTTTGGGTTTGATCATTGCAGTTGCACTAGTAGAGTTAGTTACTGGTGGCAATGATGAAGACGATGATAATAATCACGATGGTGGAATGATGCAACCAGTTTATGTTCCCGCTTCAAATCCCGCTTAAAATGTATCAATTACTTTTCGTTAGTATGTTAGGTGTATACATCTATCTTGGTGGAGCCCAGTTTGCATTTCAATGATGATACTATCGACCACTTTAATAAGTGTCCCATCAGGTCTCCATGGCCTGCTTGAGTTTGGTATAATGATTGGTATAGGAATGACTGCCGGATCAATGGGCATCATTTGAGAAACTTAATAATTGATATATAATTTTGTTGTAAATCTTTATTGACAATGATTCGCACACTTTCAACTTTGGCACTTAGTATTGGCTCATTGGCAGCACTTCCTGCTCTTGCAATGGAAGTTTTCTATTGGCCTAATCCAACGTTTCTTAAAGTACCACAACCAGAACCAACTCCTAAACTTATAAAAACTGAATCAATATGGAAATGTATTGGATGTGATCCAGCAGAGGATTTTACATTAAATTACATTCAAACTAATACTTCCATTACAGATAAGTATGCACTTGCTACCTTGATGGGTAACATTAAACAAGAGAGTATGTTCCTTCCTAATATTTGTGAAGGAGGTGCAAGAGTTCCTTATCATCGATGTTATAGTGGTGGTTTTGGATTGATTCAATGGACCACTGAATCGCGTTATAATGGTCTTGGATCTTTTTGTGACAAGTATGGATGTGATCCTAGTACATTAGAAGGACAAGTTCGTTATATGATAAATGAAAATCAATTCCAATCCAATCTTCCTTATTTTGAAGGAAAAGGTAAGAGTGTTGATTACTATATGAATGCTGCATATCGTTGGTTAGGTTGGGGTATTCATGGCAATAGAACCACTTATACTTATCAGTATCTAAACAAATTAACTAATGCTTAAAATGTCTAACTATCCAGATTCTTTACTAAAAGTTACTGATGATTGGAGATATTCCAATCCTAAGATGGAACTTCGTGGTCAATCACTAGAGATTCTCCTCAAACGTTTTGGATCTGAATTGAATGAAAATGGTGAACCAAAGTATAGTGGCCAGTCCATCTATGAGTGTGCTCATGATTGGGTATCACAAGGCAATAAGAGAACTGATGGGCTTGTAGCTTACTATAAAGCATACTATACTGCTAAATAAACTCACTTGTTAGAATAAAATGCAAAAAATTATTAATGTACTTGCTGTTGCGTCTTTCGCTGTATCTGGTGCCGTTGTTGTTAGTGGCCTATATGTATATGTCAACCGCGATTCCATCATTGATGGAGTTAAATCTCAGGTTATGGATGCAGTTACAGGGTCTTTGGGTGGTCTTGGTGGATTGGCTGGTGGATCTGAAGGACTTCCTGTTGGAGGCGGCGCATTGGTCCCCGAAGTAGGATCTGGTATTCCTGCTGGTGGTGATTCAGCATCAGCGCCTTCTGTTTCTAATTTTTCTTCTCCTTTTTGAATAGATGAAAAAAATTATGTCGTTGGTGGCAGCACTCTCTATGAGTGCTTGTCCACCTGTTGTTGCGGCTGATGCTGTAATAGAAGATCATCAGTGGAATACATACCATTCTATGGGTTGTATGATGCTTAGAGAATGTAAAGATGGAACCAAGAGTATTAAATCATGGAGAGACTTAGGACCAGAGTATAAGAGATGGTCTTATGAATTGGATAGGATTTTTTCTTCAATGGATAAGGCAGGTATTGAAGCCTATGTGGCGGATGAGAAGTATTTTGTTGATAAGACACGAGGATTATATAATGTTAATGGGAATAATTTCTTTTTAAATACAAAATACTTAAACAATCCACAAATGATTGTATCAGTCATCAGACATGAAGGATGGCATGCTGTGCAGGATTGTATGGCAGGAACATTAGACAATAGGTTGACTGCTGTTGTATGGCATGATGATAAAGTTCCTGATTGGGTGAAGCGTGGAGCAGCCATAACATATGAAGCAAGTCCAATTGCAATTCCTTATGAAGCAGAAGCAATGTATGCTGCTCATAGTGATTTTGAAACTGCTGATGCATTAGAAGTATGTGCTAATCCAGATAAGGTCATGTGGGAATATTATCCACCAACTCCTATGACTTACGAATGGTTACGTAAAAACGGATATTATGATAAATAGCATGAGTTGCTTAAGATTTAATGCCTGACGAAGACAAGAAGGAAGTTAAAGCAGGAAACGAAGAACCCAAAGAGCAAAAAGAAAAGGGTCCTTTAGGTAAATTAAAGGATAATATTCTTCCTGATCAGGAGGAGCAAGCAGCAATCATCTCAACCTTCGTGAGATTGGGTGTGCTTGTGTGGTCTGGTGGGATCTTGACATTAAATTATGTAGCTATTCCTGGTATTCCACAACAGAAAATTGACCCGACTTTCATAGCTTCAGTTTTTACGGGAGTTCTGGCTAGTTTTGGGATTCAAACTGCATCTAAAAAAGGTGACGGTACTATGAAGATGAATAATGGTAATGGCGCACCTGGACAAGTATCTAAAGCAGATATGGAGAAGTTGATTGAGAAGGCAACTCAAGCAGCACCTGCTCAGACCATCAGGATTGAGCAAGCTCCTTTGATTATCAAACCCAGTGGTGAACCTCCAGTAAATCCAACGGTGTAGTCTGATGACTGTCAATAAGTGGTTTGCGATTACTTTAGGAGGAATCTTAGGTATCGGTCATATTGGTATGATTGGATTATTAGCAAATAGAAATCAGTTTCCTCAACTTAACCTTCCTATTGGTGACTATACTTCTTATAGTGTAGAAGCAGGTAAGGAAGGTTATAGAATTAATTACCGTGCAAATGATCCTTTAGTGATGGGGGTGAGAAAGAATATTGAGAAACCTGCCGGGTTTCTGGGGTTTGGGAAAGCAACTATCAACTCAGAAGAACAATACACGATGGATGGGACTCGCCACCTGGGAGGTACAGAAGCGGGAAAGCTCAGTGCCGCCCAAGAAAGGTGTATCAAGGCGGCCGGTGGAGGAGAGTCTACAGGAAAGATTGTCGGCGGTAGCATGGGCGCCACTATTGCTACTACTCTCACCTCTATTCCTTATGTTGGGTGGGTGCTTGCTGGTGCTGCTACCGTCTTTGGTATGGACCAAGGAGCACAAATAGGAGGACAGATGGCAACAGAGTTTGCAGATTGTGATCCTGATCTTATAGATAATATAGAGGATATTAAATGAAAAAGATTCTTCATTGGATTAAAGAACATTTACCAAGGTGGTTAGATTTAAATCATGACAAACCTTGGAACTCTTCTAAAGAAGACGATGAAGAATCTACAAAACCACTTTCTAGGAGATGACTAATGAACAAAGTTAAAGCTGGATTCGATAAAGTAGTTGAATGGGATAAAAATCTCATTAAAAAATGTCAAGATAAATTTGGATGGACTGACTATCAAGTAGTTTGTATTTCATTCGCTAAAGGATTTATTATTGGTGCAATTCTTCTATAATGGACGCTCTACTTATATACGGATTTATTTTCCTTTACTGTTTTGGGATGCACATTACTTGGCCCGTTAACTATAGAGGAAATGGGGGGAAAAGACGAACTTAATATGATGGAATGGCCACCATATAGTTCTACATACTTTGTAAAAGACATACCTTCTAGACCTGTGAAAGACATTAAATGGTCGGCATATATTTTGCTGGAATCAAATCGATTAACTAAAGTAGAATTTCTTTGTGGATCTAATTTAAAACAAGATGCTGAACAGAAATGTAAGGCACTTTATGGTGTATCTGATGTACGACAATTAAAAAGAGAATGGAATTAAACGATAAAAATGTAATAGAAGTTCTCAATGAGATACTACCTTATATTGAGGCAGATGGTGGCTGGTTAGAGTATGTTGAGACAGAAGAAGGGTATGTTAAAGTAAGATTAGGTGGTGCATGTTCTACCTGTGCCATGAGTTCTCAGACTTTAAAGATGGGTATAGAGAAGAAGTTAATGATGGAAATACCTGAGGTAAAAGGTGTTGTTCAGGTTCTCTAACACTGTTATGAAACACTGATAATAATAGTTAATAATACCTATAAGAAAAATAAATAATGGTATAATAAGGGAAAGAAATTATCATGTCCCACTATACCGTTCAGTACCTAGACGAAACAAGGCATCATCAAACGATCTGCGAGTATGCAGAAGATGCTTTCCAAGCAAGAAATCAAGCAGTCCACGACGTTCCATATCTTCATTCACATCCCAGTTCAATTGATTGCATTCTGGTTGAAGGCTCTCAATTTTGCACAGTAGTATAATGATACTACAATTCGCGCACTATATTAGTGCCCATGTAATGCTTCTTCAAGCAGGAAGTATACTTATGCTGGCACCTATAATTTTTTTCTGTCACGATTCACTATACAACACACATAGATACCGAGGTCATTAAAATGGAAGAGATAGTTTGGGGCGTTATGTATGCCATGGGCCTATTATTAACTGGCACAGGGTGGGTTATCTACTATATAATGAGGACATCCTATATTGAGATGAGTGATGACACGATTAATTCTTCTGACACTTCTGTTAATCTTCCCTCTTCAACTTAAAGCACAAGAGGTACAGAATCCTTATAGAGGACCATATAGAATACCAGATAATAGTTATAGTGCCCAACGGTGGATTAATATGATGAAGAATTGGAGAGCAGAACAACAATGGACTGACCCTGCTGATTCTATAAATAATGCACTAGCAGATCTGGAGATTGACTATGGGAGCACTGACACCCCCAAGCAGAAAAAGTTGTTACAATTTCCGGGTTACGGAGATAACGAAAGTCCTTGATGGTGACACGATTGATGTTACTATTGATTTAGGATTTGATCTTTTTAAAAAAGAGAGAGTTAGAATTGCCGGTGTAGATACTCCTGAGAAACGTACTAGAAATTTAGAGGAGAAGGCCCTTGGAGTCGATGCAACCAACTGGCTCAAAGAAAAATTGGAAAGTACTTTGGCTGGTGATGATGAGCTCACTATTAGGACTGAACTTGTTGGTGGGGTCGGTAAGTATGGGAGGCTTCTGGGCTGGTTATACGTGGGCGAGTCTAATGTGTCCCTCAACGAGCAAATGATTATTGAAGGATATGCACATGCTTATGATGGAGGAACCAAGGATATGAACCTTGAGGCACTCCGTGAGATTCGTAGATCTCATGGTACATTAAATGAGGGTTAACTATGCCCGAAGGTAATGACTATCATGCTCTTCAGCGAGAGCAAAATGAAAGAATCAAATCCTTAGAGACAAAGGTTGAAGACCTTGAAGAGGATAACAAACGTCTCATGGGTGAAGAGACTGAAAGGTTAAAGGGTAGGATTCGTCAACTTGAGAAGTGGGTTGCTGGTGCTGGTGCAGTGATTGCTGTTGCTATGGCAGGACTTGGGATAGTGGAAGTAACTGACTTTGGTTTTGCAAAGACTGCTAAACAGGTAGAAGAGCATAGAGAATACTTTACAAATATACTTCACCCAGCAATGTCTAGATCTAATTGGTTAGGTGAAAATTATAGTGATATGACTGGCAAAGAACCTCCTGAATGGATTAAGAAAAAGTAATGGACATACAAAAGATTGCTACTTTTGGAACAGCAGCTGCAGTTGTAGGGACTGGTTCAGTGGTAGGTGGTAACTATCAGATTGATAAGATGAGAGGTGGTCCAGAGAAGAGAGCAGAGGCTCAAGTAACTGAACTTAGAATGATAGTAAGAGAAGAAGTTCGGAAAGCATTTTGGGATGCATGGCCAGAGAATACAGGACCCGTACAAGGTTTAAAGAAAAAACCAGAAGAAGATTATCGTAAGGTAACACCAGCTAGATAATGATTCCTGATATTGGTAATGTAACTGTTAATAATGCTGAAATACCTTTGGTTGGTATTGGTAATATTAATGTAGGTAATGTTAGTAATATATCCACTCAATCAATAAAAGTTTCTGATACTAGAATTGCTAATAATAATGATGCTCGTGTATGGACGGTTACACCTCCTAATGTAACCCATTTAGGACCTCCTGTTGTTGTTAATGTGGGATCTCCTATTGTTAATATGCCTGGATGTGTTCAGATGCATAAGGAGAATGCTAGGAATCAATCTAGAAATAAGATGTTGGTCGATGATGACCCGAAAGGTAATACAGTCTTATGTGATTCAGGAATGCCTAATTTCATTCCACCCAATTATCAAGCTGACAAATTAAAGTGGGAAACATTTTATAAAGATGCACCGAATGTTGATAAAGGTGTAGAAACAGGAGATCCTCCAGCACCGCCTGAGACACCAGACTCTCCTGAACCTCCTAGTACTCCTACAGAGACAGCAGAAGATCCTCCCTGTCCTGGTCCTATGGCACCTCGCATAGGAGATGTAGCACAGAATATGAAAGAGAAGGTCTCTGGATTTGAGTTACAAAGAGATCCTAGGAACCCAGATGGTGAGAAGATATGTGTTACTTTGTATGAGGATATTGGTGCAGTAGAAGCATTTCTTCCAACACCTCAAGTTATAACTACTACGGCGACAATTGCGGCAGTCGCAACTGGATCGGCCCTCCTAGCAAAGCCCCTGGCTGACCTTCTTCTAAAGGTTGTGAAACCGGTAATAAAGAAGGCGATGGGTTTCGTAAAAGAGAAGATCCTAAAGAAGAAACCTCCCGTTCTTTCGGTGAGGGAGAAGATTTTGAAGCAGCGGGAATTAACTGAGGCTGTGAGGGCTGCACGGAAACTTCAGGGAAAGTAGGTCGTGGTAGATTATGACTATGAGGAGTAAGAGTTCCAGGAGGTGTAGTTACTACCACATCCGCACAGATAGCAGCATAAGGACTCCTAGGGTGGAACATTATACCTTTCTGCATAAGTTCCCCACAGTTCTTAAGACGAGCTATCTCAAAGTCTAATCTTTTGTTAGCAGTGATTTGTTGTTGTTGATTTATCTGTGTTTGTGCTGCTTGCTTACAGAGTGATTGTAATTTTCCATCAAGTGGAAAGGATAGAGTAGCAGAGAGACCAATATTAAAACTATTATTAGCAACCATATCAGTACGAACTGGTTTTTCCCAGACAATCTGACCAGGATTATCAGGTACTCCATCAGGTCCATCTACTTCCATTTCGATTTGTATATCTGAACCATCAGGGAAGTAACGAACTGGAGTGTCATCAGAAGTATCATTAGCAGTTCCATTATCATCCATCATTATACTTCCATCAGGATTGGTCTTTACACTATCATCATACCAATTTTCTTCAATGGTTTGAGGTGTAACACCATCTGCTTCATAGAGGATATCTCCCATCGTTCCATCAGCATTGTTAGGACCTCTTTTTATTCCATCATACCAAGGATAGTTTTTTACAGTAACAGTTTGAGTAGTAGTACGTCCTGTAAAGTCATTGTTATTATATTGTGGTTGTCTGTACATTCTCTCAAATGGATCCTTCCAGGAGTTACTGTATTGGATATAAGGAGTCGCATTAAAAGTAGGACCTTGACAACTAATCTGATTCCCGTAGGTGTTAGTTATATAAGGACCTTGTAAGACCTGGATAGCTTGGTTTGTTACTGAGCCAGATGAGTTTGCTATTGGGTTAGCAGTAGCAGAAACACCACCTACAGATTCTGCTAATGCGGCCGTCGGACTCAATAACGATAGTACTAATGTACCTATTGGGTAAAGATACTTGTTGTGTCGGTTACGCTTTCTATTACTGTGGTTCGTTGTATGATCGTCTGGTTGGTCATCCCGGGTCCTTGATATGATTGGGAGAATTGAAATGCTCCACCAGGATCTGATATCGTATAACTTCCTGCGCTGGACAGATCCAGTGAGTCGAAGGAGCTCGTCAATACTCCGGTTGCCCCGTCGTTTGCTCCGGTACTTCCGGTTGACGGTGTTATTTGTACCTGACTTGAATTTACGCCCGGGTTGAGTGGTGCCCCATTGTTCTCTACCCCTACGCCTGTTACTGAGTATTCCCATCCTGTCCTATAGTCAATTGAGTTTATGGTTTCAGTCACGGTTGAGCTGGTTTCCGTGTGTGTAGTCATCGAGCCCTGGCTGAAGTTGGGCACGACTGGGACTGCTCTAGCAGCAGTCCCATAACTTAGGAGCAACAATAAAGGAAGAATCCTTTTCATGGCTCTTAGTCAATTTGGAGTTCTGTAACGAATTGGCCAGTAGCTGTGGTTCCAGCACCCCCAGCAGTTACCGTCAAGGCACCCTGACTAGTTACTGTGCCAGCCAAGTTTCCCGCGGTTCCAGCAGCAGTAGACAACTGATTAGAAAATGGTGAAACATCACCTACGTCAGGTCCAGCAGTATGCAAAGCATCACCTTGGATGAATGAAGTTGAGAAACTGAATGCTTCCCCTGGATCGTCTTGGGTAGCAGAAATAGTTCCTGGACCATAGACTCCACTACTAATAGCACCAGCAGTAATTGTATTTGCTGTGGTTCCGTCAGTAGTATCTACGTTATTACCAGAGATACTATAAGAGTTTCCAACTCTTTGCATATGTGTTGCAGCAGAATTAACTGTCAGCTGAACGCTAGATGTCATTCTTGATGTAATATCAGCACGTGCCGCTAAAGGAGTGGCTGCCATCACTAGCATAATGAAAGGAAGAATCCTTTTCATATTAGTTGAGATAATATACCTATCGTTATTTAGTAAAAAATCTTGGTAAAAGTTAGATTAAGAAAACACTACGGGTGGTGTTGCGTTATTTCGTCATGAGCATTATAATAAATACAATACAATATTGTGTTTTTAATGCCTCCCATCGATAATGTATACACAAAAGAAGAAGTAAACATGTTGATCCAGGCCGCAGTTGCTGAGGCCAAGGAGATGGATGCTGAATTGATGAGGAAGCATAATCGTAATGCTACTATCATCAGCATGATTCTTGGATTGATATGTCTTGCATTATTCCTTGATGGATTGTTGAGGATTCTTGGTATCATTCCACCATTCATGGATTTGGATGTTGATATTATTGATGATATTGTTGAGAGAGTTGAGGAGGACATAATGCCTCAGGTACAACCATATGTACAAAAGGCACAGCAATATATACCAGGATTATGATAGGTACAATAGATACGTCACTTAGTTCAATACGAATAGGACTTATTATGATCATGGGAGTCTTCTGGTTTGGACTTGTGATTGATACTATTCTTAGAGATCCTGAAGAAGATGATAAATAATTAATACTAGTGATGTAACAAATGAAACAACAATCTATTAAGTTTGTGATTAAACAAGATGGTACTGTAACTGAAGAAGTTATGGGTGCAGTTGGTAAGGAGTGTGAAAACCTCACTAGAACAATTGAAGAAAAACTTGGTGTAGTTCAAACAGTTGAACATAAACCAGAATATTATAAAGCAGCCATATCTGTAGAAGAAACTATTCAAGAGTTTACACACGATTCCGAGGGGTGTTAATGTCACACTTTACAACCATAAAGACAAAGATTAAAGAACGTCCTTATTTAATTGAGGCATTAAAAGAATTGGATTATAGTGTATTGGAGAACCATCTTTTAATCAATCCTGAAGACCATGACCATAACCAGTGGAATGTTCAGGTTGCTATCAATGATTGTGTTGGATTTAAGTGGAATGGTAATGAGTATGAACTAGTTGCTGAGCTTGATACTTGGGATTTGGATGTTCCTGTAAGTAGGTTTATTGAGAAGGTTACGCAACAGTATGCTAAGGCAACAGTTCTTGCTACTGCTGAAGAACAAGGGTTTACATTAGCAGAAGAACATAATAAAATAGATAATACAATAGAGTTGGTGGTAAATCGCTGGAGTTAATGGACAATTTTTCTATCTTTCTGTTTGCTATGGCTGGTATCTCTATGCTTGTAGGTGCCTTTTATTTGATGCATAGTGCTGCAAGTTCACAACCTATGAGAGATTATAATGCAGGTCGTTTAAGTGGTACATGGACTACTCAAGTCAAGAAACCAGTACACCCAGAAATGAAGGATGTAGAACCTGGTACAGAGTTAATGGGTGTAACTTTTAAATCAAAGGAAGTTACTGAATGTGATCTTGAAGAGTATAAAGATCTTCAGGCAAGGATTGATGCATTAAGAATTCAATTGGAAGATCAATTGGATGATGATGAAGAGGATGATGATGGTGGATCTGCAGTGGTTTTAAGCACATGAGTAAACGAGAGTGGAGTGAGCATCATAAGGAAGTACCAGATGATTTCATTAAGAGAGTTAATGAATCTGAGCATCCAGAAATGCAAAACATTCCACCCGATCATGAGTTTATGGTTGTAAGGTTTAATGGCCTACGTGATGAGTTAAATAATAAACTTCAAGATAGAATAGATGAATTGAAAAAGAAAGAGGATGAGGATAATGGTGATGGTGGATTAGTAGTCAGAAAATAGTGACTTGACATTCACTTAACAGAAGTTTATAATAAATAACGTGAGGTGGTAAGGGCAATGTCAATAAGTCCCCCCAATTGTACAATGGGCCTGAGTATAAGCAGGATATGTACACCACCTCATACTACCCCAAACCGAGACCATGGGGATTATGTCTCTCATCTTACAAGTTCAAATCGCTCTATTAACTAATGACTACACTCTCAACACGAGAGCGGTCGCCATTCGCTAATTGGAACACCTTCTGTGACTGGGTAACATCTACAGACAATCGTTTGTATGTTGGATGGTTCGGAGTCTTAATGATTCCTACTCTGCTTACAGCTGCAACTTGTTTCATCATAGCGTTTATCGCTGCTCCACCTGTCGATATCGACGGGATCCGTGAACCAGTCGCTGGTTCATTCATGTATGGAAACAACATCATCTCTGGTGCTGTAGTTCCATCTTCCAATGCTATTGGTCTACACTTCTATCCCATCTGGGAAGCTGCTACAGTGGACGAATGGTTATACAATGGTGGTCCATACCAACTCATTATATTTCATTTTCTTATTGGTATCTGTGCTTACTTAGGACGCCAATGGGAATTATCGTATCGTCTGGGCATGAGGCCCTGGATTTGCGTTGCTTATTCCGCTCCAGTCTCCGCTGCGTTTGCAGTCTTCCTCGTTTATCCTGTGGGACAAGGATCGTTTAGTGACGGTATGCCACTTGGGATATCCGGCACGTTCAACTTTATGCTTGTCTTCCAGGCGGAACATAATATCCTTATGCATCCATTCCATATGTTGGGTGTCATCGGGATGTTTGGAGGTGCTCTCTTCAGTGCTATGCATGGTTCCTTGGTTACCAGTTCAATCATTCGTGAGACAACTGACACAGAATCACAGAACTATGGATACAAATTTGGTCAAGAAGAAGAGACCTACAACATTGTTGCCGCCCATGGATACTTTGGTCGTCTAATTTTCCAGTATGCATCCTTCAATAACAGTCGAAGTTTACACTTCTTCCTTGCCGCATGGCCTGTTATTTGTATCTGGATGACATCTCTAGGTATCAGTACGATGGCATTCAACCTAAATGGATTTAACTTTAACCAGAGTGTCTTAGATGCTCAAGGTAAGGTAGTTCCGACCTGGGCGGATGTCTTAAACCGTGCCAACCTAGGTATGGAAGTTATGCACGAACGTAATGCTCACAATTTTCCTCTAGACCTTGCGGCATTGCCAGATGATGGCTTGCCCATTGCTCTAACAGCACCTGCTGTAGGTTAATTATGGAATTGATACTTGTTCTTGCGATGGTCGGAGGCGCCGTATTCGGTGCCTACAAAATGACCCCTAAAGACAATTAAATATTATCAAATGCTTCTTTACTGAGGTAACCCTCCTGTGAATCACCGTATACTTTCTGAGCAACGGTGTCTCCAGGGGGGTTTTTATTATCTCTTTCCATCTGTTCTTCTAATTTTTCTAAGGCAGCATTAACACCAGCAAGACGCTGCTCTAGAGTATCTCTCCAGTGAGAATACATCTTATGTTTCCACTTACGTCTTTCTTCAAAACTAATTTTAGAACCGCAACCCATTTTATTTCTTAAGTAGAACCTTCCTATTTATGATATATAAAAATAAAACGATGAATGAAAAGGACATTCATGATATCTTAGATCAAGTGCAAACAGACCACCTGTTTATGGAGAATAGAGTCTGTAGAGTTTGTGGTGTTGAGAAGAGTCTCTTAGCTGATTTCTATAAGTGTCGTAAGGATCATACTTTAAGATCTTCTTATTCATATGAATGTAAGGAGTGTGCAAAGACAAGAGTTTTAGAAAATTATTATAATGATTCGGTTGGAACATGTGATATTTGTGGTAGTATAGATACTAAGTTAAAAGATAATATATGTAAGAGTTGTAATAGAGCATTGAAAGAGTTTGGAAATAATATTGACACATTACAAAAAGCAGTGTTATACTTGGAGAGAAATAAATAATGTTTGTCAGTACATGGCCTCAGAATATGATAACTGAATTGGGATATCTTATTTTTGGTGGAGCACTTGCTGCTATACCAATTTTGTTGTTAGGGTTAGTTCTTAATAGAGGAAACGATCAAGGATGACTTTTCTAATAGCACTTATGTCATTCGCAAACTTTGTATTCTATCCATTAGTGATAGGTGCAATTATTGCAGTGATTATAGAACAGATCCTTAGAGCAAGAGGTGATGAGGATAACCCCAAAGATGTGAAGAATGTCTTTTTTGCCATGGGTATCCGAAAGTATTTGATCAGACAAGCATGGATCTTTAATATCATTTGGTTTGTTGGATACTTTATTCTTATGTTTACTATTGGAAGACAACAACCAGCAGCAATGCCCGATATGCTTTGGCAAGGATAAATACAGAAACGTAAATTTGTTATGGCAGAAGAATTAGCAAAGATTGACACTCAAGGAATGAGTGGGCCTACTGATCCCAATTACAAGGGTAAAAAGAAGAAACCATCATCAAAGAAACCTATGATGGTTAAACCTATGAGGTTGCTTACCCCTTTGCTTGTAAATGAGTTAAAGCATCTTATTAATGAAGTTCTAGATGAACGAGAGTACAAGAGAAAGTTGGAAGGTGGATATGATAATCCAGAACCACCACCACAATCTTATTTTGATTTAACAGGAAGGGAGTATCCAGTAAAATGACAATTTCACGTGATAATTGGATCAGTATGAACCTCAATGAGTTGGTTGCAACAAGAGCAGCATTTCTTTCTGAGGAAATGTCTGAAGGTGAAATAGAAGATCTTGCATCAGAACTAAGAGTAACTCTTACTTTTGATACTATGTTTGGAATGATTGATGAAGCTATTTGGGATTACTTGGATAGATCTGATAAACAATATGGACAGATACAACCTGAACCTGGACGTGAGGCTTGGTTAACTGAGATGGAAAAGAATAGGAAGAAGTATGAGATGGTAGATCTTGTATCACCATCATGGACTATTAAAGTACCTAGACTTAAAAAGAAATGACTGAAATTTTGAAAGGAAAGGTAAAGACCGTTTATGATGTACCTGAGCAAGCCGATAAAGTAAAGATTGTATTTCATGATAAAGTCACAGCATGGAATGGAAAGCACGTAGAGTATCCAGAAGAGAAAGGTAAGGTATGTTGTTTAATATCTGCATTACTTTTTGAACTGATGGAGAGGAATAGTATCAAGACTCATTTCATTGGTACTGAGGGCCTTGATACACTCTTGTGTAAGAAGTTGACAATCATACCAGTAGAGTTTATTGTTAGGAATATTGCTGCTGGTAGTATAGTTAAGACTACTACGATTAGTGAAGGAACATTAATCAATCCTCCTATAGTAGAGTACTTCTTAAAGGATGATGCAAAGGATGATCCATTGCTTACATATGATCGCGTGAGACTAATGGGTATTGACCCTGAACCGATGAAACAGCAAGCATTAGAGATTAACTATCAATTGCAATCATTGTTTACTCTGTGCGGTATAGACCTTGTAGATTTTAAATTGGAGTTTGGATATGATGCTCACGGCGATTTATTCCTGGCTGATGAATTATCACCTGACAACATGCGACTATGGAAGAAAGGAACGAAAGAGAGGTTCGATAAGGACTTGTTTAGAAAGGACGAAGGTGATATAGTAGAGGCATACAAGCACATCTTACATCTCTTACGACAGTTTGCTTAACTATGGATGATATTTTTTTACCTGGTACAATGATTAGAGTTAATAATCCAACGTCAATATATAATGGATATGAAGGTTTCATCCAAAGGATTAGTGGTGATAAAGCTGCTGTACTCTTTGATGATTATTCGCCATGGGAAAAACTAGTAACAATGCCAATAAAGGATTTGAAAAAGAAATGACTGCAGAATGGATTAAAGAAATTCCTGGATGGGAAGAAGAATATATGAGTCTGAGAGAATGTGATCCTGGTCCTTATCTCACTGATAATGAATGTGAGGTTCTTCAGAAGGATGGATTATCAGCCAATGAAGGAATGATCTATGGTAGGATGTATGCTGATTGGAAGAAACGTAAAGGATATAAAGTGGAAGAAAATGTTAAACCAGTAAATAGTTCTGAAGATTCTTCCGAATAGAATGTACATTGTTTACGAAGATCACATAGAAAAATTAGAAGAAGAGAATGAGGACCTTAAGCAAGAAGTTCTATTGCTTCGACAAAGGTTGAGATATTATAGTAAGGTCCTTACTGGGACTGTGATGGTTGGAGAGAATGACAAAACCTTATGATGATTCCAATTGGAGAGAAGAGTATAAAGGTTATACTTCTAGTAGATATGAGTTAGATCTGCTTGAGAATGGACCTAAGAGTCTTGCTCAGTCTTGGATGATGGGTGCACTGCATAACAAGTGGAAGAAGATGAAAGGATATAAAGATCCTGAGCCACCAGATTGTCAGTCATCACTTAAAGAATCATTGCAGATATTTGATGACTATAGTGATCCTTATGGTGGTCACTAGGCATTTATATTTGTTAAGGTTTCAACACATGTTCGTATAAATAATGGTAGAATTGTGAGGTAACGAATGTAATGAAAGTATCTTGATTATGTTGTCCGTTCAAAAACGTGGAGGCTACCATGCACAATTTAATATCTTATAATCAGCTTGCTGATTGGAACCAAAAAGAATACGAAGCAGATGTTCATGATCCAATTACGGATTACTTTGAATGTCTAACTGAGTGTGATGAAACAACACAGTCTTGTAAGAGAATGTGTAGACCACTATTAACCTCCTAATTGACACTCATTACAGAATACAATATACTAAGAAGCAGTAATGCTTCTTTTTTTATGCATGGAAATTTAGACCCTGAAGAAAATGTGTTACCTGATGCGGATGAACACGAAGACTTGCCAAAAGTTAAATTAAATTTTGATGGTTGTTATAATTATGACCGTCTAAAGAGAGAAGGATTACTTGATGATAAGGTTACTTGCCATATTGATGATGACCAGGTAGATTGTGAGACATGGAGTAAACCTATTTCAGATACTAAATAAAATTTTTCCACCGCCAATGAATAATATGAATTTCACAGTGTATTCTAGACAAGGATGCCCGTATTGCACTAAGATCATACAGGTCCTTCAATTAGCAGAACTTAAGTATGTTGAGTATAAATTAGATAGAGACTTTGATCGACCAAGTTTCTATGTTCAGTTTGGCCAAGGATCAACCTTTCCACAGGTAGTCTTGGATGGTACTAATCTTGGTGGATGCTCTGAAACAGTACAATACTTACAAGAAAATAACCTAGTCTAATGAAATATGAGGATGACTTTGAGAATGTCTATGATTTAATTGAACATGCTATTGATTTAGCATTTTTTAAAGGTAATATGCAACTTAAGTTTTATGATTATTTGAAATATCGTAAGACAACAAAAGCAGAAGCAGATTCTTTTCTTGAAAGTTCCACTGCTTCTGAATTAAGGCAGATGGTAGTTGAACTTGAGGAGTATATTAAGGGAGGTAAGGATAATGATCACAAACAATTACGTGAAGCATATCATCACATCCCTAAACCTCAAGCAAGAAAGATAAAAAATTATTTAAATAATTTCCTTGAGGATGCAGTGAGGTATAGTCATGATAGAAGGCCAGGCAGGAGAAAAAAGCGATCTAAATAATGACGACTCCGAAATTAATAAAGGAGTTGAGTTGTTACTTAGAAATCGGAGGAGAGTAGAACCGTCCAAGACTTTTCAGGTAAAATTTTGTATCTTCAATAGAGAGGTTACTTTTTACATGAACATAAAGAAAAAAAACTAACCTGTGGAGAAGTATAATGGAATCACAAATTTTATTTTTTAGTGGTGTATCAATTATAGCATTTTTTATAGTTGGGTTTTTGGTTGGATGGTTTACAAATGATGTTGTAGCAGCCTTTTTAAATAGGCAGAGATTTCCTACACATCCTGAGATGTATGATGAACATGGAAATGTTATTCCAGATGAAATACATGCAGTACGATTTGAGAATCCAGAACTATTAGAGGATGAAGAAGAATAGCATTGACGGTTTCAAGTAAATATCCTATACTGAAAATAAACTAATTAATACCATGCCTACATTAAAAAATACAATGGAATTGCCTGGAGATCCTAATTCCGATGGCACCATGTATCAAAGTGCCTCTCCAATCAAAAAGAGGAAGAAGGCAGCTGCTCCTAAACCACTTCCAAAATTGCCATTGAATCCATTTGTATATGAGATTCTTGAGTTAGCATCAAAGCAGAGGAGTGGTGAAAGAAAGATTGAAGTTCTTCAGACTTATCGACATGATTCTCTTACTAGTATTTTGATTTGGAATTTTGATGAGACAGTCATTTCTCTACTTCCTGAAGGAGAGGTCCCTTACGGTGAGACAAATGCTCAAACGACCTTTGCAGGTAGTTTATCAGAGAACCTTGCTAAAGAGGCACGTGGAGGCGAATCAGCAACAGGCCAAGACCTTGATGGTAGGAATAAGACATCTTTGAGGAAAGAGTGGCCAAATCTTTATCATTATGTTCAAGGTGGTAATGCATCTCTTACAACAGTTCGTAGAGAGATGATGTTTATTAATCTCCTTCAAGGTCTTCATCCAAGAGAAGCAGAAATATTAATTCTTACAAAGGATAAGAAGTTGACTGATAAGTATAAGATTACTTTTCCACAGGTCAAAGAAGCATATCCAGACATCGCATGGGGAGGTCGTTCATGACTGCAGAAGTGGAGGAAGAGAAGAAGGAAGAGGTTGTAGAAGAAAAGAAACAAGAAGAACGATTTGATGCCTATGCTTATTCATGTCAAGTGTTGTTAGAAAATACTACACTTGCAAAGGCTAAGGATAAGACTTTTCCTAGTGATGCATATCTTGTTTGGTATAATGTAGAAGGAAGTGAGGTGTTAGATCTCACTCGTTCTGCCAAGAAGGCTAATATTTTTGATATGTATTATGATAAGTATTCAACTGATCTTAAACGAATTGAGTATGGACATGGTACAGTAAATCCTAGTCAGTGGGGATATAAATCACCAGAGAAAAAGAAAAGGAGAAAAGGATAATGAGTGATGAACTTAGAGATCAAATAAATGAAATTATAAAGGATGAGATTCAGGATACGATTAATGATTATATTGATAAGGTAGAGAGTGGAAAGGCAGCAGGTTTTGAAGAAGGTGATGAACTAAAAGTTAATATTATGAAGGATGAAATAGATAATATTATTAGAGAGTATAAGAAAGTTAAAAAGCGTAAGAGATCCAATCTCTATCAGGTAAAGAAGATGGGACTACTTGATAAGCACGGGAAGCCACTAAAATGAGACTAGGAGTTATGTGTTCTGGCAATGGAACCAACTTTGAAAACGTAGTCCGTACTTGTAAAGATGATGAAGTTGTGTTAATGATACACAACAAAGAGAAGTGTGGTGCTAAAAAGAGGGCTGGTAAATTAGGCATTCCTCATTGTCATATTAAAAGTAAAGATGAGGATCAGATAATTCAATTGATGCAAGCATGGAGAGTTGATCTTATTGTTCTTGCAGGTTGGATGAGAATTATCTCTCCTAAATTAATTGATGCATTTCCAAATAGAATTATTAATGTTCATCCATCATTACTTCCTAAGTATAAAGGACTGCATGCTGTTGAACAGGCACTAGAGAGTGGTGATGATACCACTGGTTGTACTGTCCACTATGTCACCGAAGAACTTGACTCTGGTGATATAATATGTCAAGAGGAGGTTCAGATCTTTCCACATGACACAGTTCAGTCACTGACCAAAGTCATTCAACAGCGAGAGTATGAAATTCTACCCAGAGCCATAGAATATGTTAAGCAAAGATTACAGGTTGAGACTTACTGAGATATGTTGTCGGATGAAACTTAATCGTCCTGTAACATTAGCAGAGAGGATATGGGTGCAGAAACTTTGTGAGGCAAACAAACATGCAGCTGGTATTGCAGAGAGGTTTCAATGAGAGAGTGGTATGAGGACCAAGTGGAGAGACGCTTTGAGGAACAGGCAAAGGTGGAAGCATTTAAAGAACGCTCTGCATTTTTACGGCATGATATGAGAAAGAATGGTGTCAAATTTTGGGATGAAAATGGTAAAGGAAGGATAGTGAAAGGAAAGAAGATTTATAAGAATTAAAACAGTGTAAATAACTATACAATAAAAAAAATAAGATGGCTCTCACTTCTGCACAACTACTAAACTTAAAAAATAAATATGCTGATAAAATAAAAGGTGAGAATGCTCATATGTTATGGGAGAATTTTTTAGAACCTCTAGTTGATACTGAATTGAGCGGAAAGACAGAGGATCAAGTCCTAGCATTGATTGAAGTAACGTATGGTCCAAGTGCTAAAGATGAGTTAGTTGCTTCTGTATAAATTTTTGTATCACATGTTACACTCTTACTTGACTATATAATATACTATGTGTTAATATGCACATATCGTTCAGCCCATATGGGCCGCAAGTAAGTCGCGGAACGGAGCGTTCATCCTATGTTCAACTTGCTACTACCAGTTCTAATTGCTTCTACATCTACAGGACTCATGTCATGTGAGGACTATGAGTATCTGATGGGGGATATGAAATTCCCTGATGTTGCTCCAGAGTTGAAGCAAGAAATTAAGCAAACGCTTAAGGACGGAACTGATCCTAGATGTTTTAAATCATAGGACGCAAACGATTAAAGGAACGGGCCTTAAAATCCAACTACTTTAGGAGTAAAAATCATGGCACAAGTCACTTACCGTGGTGTTAAGTATAACACCGATGACAGCAAAACCTGTCAGAAGCAAGTCTCTGAACTAATCTACAGAGGCATCAAGCATACAGAGTCTAAGACTGTGTGTGCAAAGTGATCTAGATCTTACTTGATTTAAAACCAGGGTTTACACCCTGGTTTTTTTGTATTATAATACATATCATATAAAGGGTTTACTCATGAGAGAACAATTGATCAGAGCCCTCCTGGCACATGCTCAAGGAGAAATTGAAAAGCACAAAGCAAATGTAGAAATCTATCTTACTAATCCTGTAGGTATTGGTGAGCATTCAGATATTACTGGTGCCATTGGTGAGGAGTTGGATAAGATTGCAAGATATCATGATCAAATAGAAGTACTCACTAAGTATTTTAAAAAGTAATGGATAGAGAAAAACTAAAACTTATTGTTAAAAATCTTAAACTTTTGGTGGAGTCTTTGGAGTCTGAAGTTTATTCAGATGTTGATGCATATAAGTATGAAAATTATAAGAATATGCTTCCAGAGATTGGTGATTATGATGAAGTTTTTGATGATGATGATGGATACCCGGATTAAATGACAAAAGTTATTTGTGTTCCTACTGATATTAATGTAGATAAACTTGCCAAAAAGATTCTTAATAATGAACCTAAGATCATAAAAAAGTATCCTGCTAAAGGTATTGATCTTAAATATGATTTTGATGGTAATACTGGTCTAGGTTCTAATTCTTTAACATCTAGATCATGTCATTTTAATATTTTGGATTGGTGGGGAACAGGATCTTTAAGAAGGTGGATGCGTGATGGGTATGAGAAGTATCATAATATCCAAGACACACCATTATATGTCCAATGTTGGGCTAATGTAATGAGAAAAGGTGATCAAATAAAATCTCATAAACATGAATCAAGGGATGGAGTTAGTCCCATTAAACATCTTTGTGGTCATCTCTCTGTTCAAGTTGATGGTTCTACCTCTACGTATTATGACGGTAGTCCTATTTTAAATAAAAATGGCCAGATGACTTTCTTTCCTGCACATACATTTCATTGGACTGATAGATATGAGAATAATAGTGAAAGAATCACAGTAGCATTTGACATACTTAGTGGAGAATTTTATAATGAGGATATATTTGATCAATATAAAAAACATTGGGTTAAAATATGACACAGAATGTTAGATTAGTAAGTGTTACTCCTGAGGCGGAGAAGCACATGGCATATGTTGCTCGCGTGAGTAACCCTAAGAACCAGGACAATGAAAAGTTTGCTGGTCTGTTAAAGTATTGTATTCAGCATGGACACTGGAGCGTCTTTGAGCAGGCACATATGACGGTAGAGATCAATACTACCAGAGGACTTGCTGCACAGATCCTACGGCACCGCTCCTTCACCTATCAGGAGTTCTCTCAAAGGTATGCTGATAGTAGTTTGTTAGAAGATGACATTCCTATTCCTGAATTGAGGAGACAAGATACAAAGAATCGTCAGAACTCTACAGATGATTTGGATCGTAAACTTGTACATGATTATGAGATAGGAATTAGAAAGCATTTTGATAATGCTATGTGGTTGTATAAGGATATGCTAGCCAATGGTGTGGCAAAAGAATCTGCACGGTTTGTATTACCTCTTGCTACTCCTACAAGACTTTATATGACAGGTTCAGTAAGGTCATGGGTGCATTATATTGATTTACGATCTGCACATGGAACACAGAAAGAACATAAGGAGATTGCAGAAGCAGTAAGATGTATTTTTGTATGTCAGTTTCCTACTGTATCTGAAGCACTTGATTGGAAACGTAATGATGAGTGCCCAGAATGTGAGGATCAACCTTCTATTCTCATTCCATAACATAAATAAACTTACAGATTATTACGAATTGTATGGCTACGTATCCTGTTATTCACAAAGAAAGTGGTGAGCAAAAAGAAGTTTCGATGAGTATTACTCAATGGGACCAGTGGAAAGATGATAATCCTGGATGGGATAGAGATTGGTCTGACCCTTCTACAATGCCTGGAGTAGGTGAGGTAGGAGAATGGCAGAACAAACTTGTTGCTAAAAATCCAGGATGGAATGAGGTTCTAGGAAGAGCTGCTAAAATGCCCGGTTCCAAAGTAAAAAAGATCACTTAACTTATGCCACGCAAAAAGAAAACAGATCAACCAATCGGTGTCGGAATGACGGCAAAGCAGATGAAAAGAAAGAAACCAATCAATGCTGATATGATGAGAGAGATTGATCCTCTCACTGACAATCAGAAAGTTTTGTTTGATTCCTATAGTAAGAATCAAAACATTGTTGCATATGGTGCAGCAGGTACTGGTAAAACGTTCATTACACTCTACAACGCACTAAGAGATGTCCTGGATCCAAGCACACCTTACGAAAAAATATATATTGTTAGGTCTCTTGTTGCTACCAGGGAAATTGGCTTTCTTCCTGGTGATCATGAAGATAAGTCCTCACTTTATCAACTTCCATATGTAAGTATGGTAAAGTATATGTTTGAGATGCCTACAGATTCTGAGTTCCAGATGCTCTATGGTAATCTCAAAGCACAGGAGACTATAGACTTCTGGAGCACATCATTCATTCGTGGAACTACCTTAGATAAGGCTGTTATTATTGTTGATGAATTCCAAAACTTGAATTTTCACGAACTTGATAGTATAATGACAAGAGTTGGATCTAATTCCAAGATTTGTTTTTGTGGTGATGCTACTCAGACTGATCTTACTAGAGAAAATGAGAAGAATGGAATCGTTGATTTTATGAAAATTCTAAGGATCATGCCATCGGTTGATACTATTGAATTTCAAATTGGTGATATCGTTCGCTCTGGTATTTGTAGAGAATACCTCATTGCAAAAACGGAACTTAATTTATGACCTTTACTCATTGTAATTTTTTAGGTGAACTTGAACTTGACAAAAAAGAAACTCCCGGGTGTAGACTTTATCAACTCCCAAATGGTAATTGGGTTCCTTCGATCACTTCAGTTACTGGTTTTTATAACAGAGAAGTTTTTGTCGCATGGAGGAAGCGGGTTGGTATTGAGGAAGCTAATCGGATCACGAAAAAAGCAACCTCGCGTGGTACAGATTTCCATGAAGCTGCACAGGCATACTTAATGAATCTTGAGATGGATTGGGATGAATTCCAACCATTGACAAAGTTTATGTTTCATCATTTGAAACCAGAACTTGACAAGATAAATAATATACACGCTATAGAAAGAACTTTATATTCAGAATACCTTGGTCTTGCTGGTAGAGTTGATTGTATAGGTGAATATGACGGCGAGTTAGCAGTAATAGACTTTAAAACATCCACAAAAATTAAACCCGAAAAATGGGTAGAGAATTATTTTGTACAAGAAATGTTTTATGCTTCGGCATACTATGAACTAACAGGTATTCCTGTCAAAAAACTTATTACTTTAATGGTAACACCAGAAGGTGAAGTTAAAGTATTTGACAAAAGGAATAAAGAGGATTATATTAAGTTATTAGTTCGTTATATTAAAAAATTTGTATCTCACAATCTTAGGTCAGAAAATGGAGAATGAACTAGAAAAAGTATTGGAGAAGAAGTTTTATTGTCCATCTAGATTTACTCAAGAGATTGAGAATGTTGTTGTGAACAATAGTAATATGTCTTACATAGATGCTGTTGTTTATTTTTGTGAAAAGAATAGTATAGATGTTGAGTCAGTATCTAAATTGATATCCAAACCTCTTAAAGAGAAACTCAAGTATGAAGCAATGGAACTTAATTTTTTAAAGAAAAGTTCTCGTGCTAAATTGCCACTATGATAGATCCAGACGATAATCCGTTTTGGGGTGAACCAACACCCACTGATCTCTGGGAAGATATGGCTAAACTTAATGCTTTGTATGAGGAATTGGATTGGAGTCATAGAGATTATCTTGAGATTTCAATTGAAGGTAATCATATTGTTATTAGAAATAAATCTAAAGAGGGTAGATGAATGAATGATCCTTTGGTTATGAAAAAGTTAAAGCAGGATTGTCCTGTAATGGTGATTAAGATTCCCCCACAGATTATGAGGGAACTTGATGTATGGGTAAAGGAAGGTAAGAAGTTTAAGAGTAGTCCATTAGCAGCACTAAAAGCCCATGAGAATGTAGGGTATCTTGCTAGTGATGGAAAGAAGCATAATTCATATCAGTGTTCTATTTCACCTCATCTTATTGAACAATCTTTTTGGTTAGCATGGGTGCTACGATTGACTGCAAAGTACTGGGGTATGGGATCAATGCATCGTGATTTTGCTTTGAGAAAATGGGATGGTCATTTTGATTCCTATGATATATGGACTAACTTTGCATATAAAGGAGATGATAATCCAACACATAATCATGCTGGATTACTATCAGGTGTAATCTATTATAAGAACCATAATCATCCTACTATTTTTAATGATTATGATGTTGGTTATGAAGGATTGGATGGTACAATGGTAATGTTTCCTGCATCTACTTGGCATCATGTAGAGCCACAGACTGTTAATAAAGAAAGAATTACTCTTGCATTCAATATAATTAAAGGTCAATCTAAACTTAGTGTTGAACAAAAATGATGATAACTAAATCTGAATTAATGCACTATCGTCTTCAAGCAATACTGAGAGAAGATGATGGTTTAGATATGGAGTATCTTGGTGAGCGTGTAAGCTATAAGACAGGTGAGATGGTTCCTTGGTATCGTTTAGGAAATGCAGAAGTTCCTGTAGATGCTATTGGTGAATTGGAGTGTGTAGAAGAAGAGGATGATGCCGTTTGATGCCTACCGTTGTTATCTGTCTCTGAAGAATCACTTTACTAAAGATCATTATGATTATATAAAGTATCGTGGTAAGACCAGAGCAACAGTTAAAGCCTTCTATAAGAGGAAGGATAGATTTTGGTTTGAGAAATTTGCACGACAGAAGAATGATAAGGAAGTAGAAGAGTTCTTTGTATCTAATTTTATTGCATGTGATGATCCAGAGTCTCTTTGGATTGGAGAGATTATTCAGAAAGGAGAGGATAGATATAAGTCATGGCAGAAGAGAGTTCAATCATTATCTTATATTTTTAAAGAAGAATCGCAACAGTTATTTGATGAGAGAAAAGTGGATGAGGTCTTTGATTGTTCTAAAGGACATCCACCTATCTTAAAGAGTTATCTTGGTGGGAATACCTCACTTGAAACTCTAGTAATATGTGATAGAATATTAGAGTATAGGAAAAACTTTGATAAGAAACTTGATGATCCGGTGTGGCAATCCGTAAGCAAGAGAATTAAAAAGTATGACCCATTCCTAAATATTAATGTACCTAAGTTTAAAAAAATCTTGCAAGAGATTGTCCTATGAGCTTTTTTGATTCAGAAGTTGTCCGTGCGGAGATTGCAGAAATTGCAGAACTCCAAGAAGATGTTTACTCAACCATCTTTAAATTTCCATCTTTATCAAAAGAGGATAAGATTGATCATGTTGCAGACCTAGAACGTCTATTAGAGAAACAAAAAATTCTTTATACACGTCTAAGTCTTTCTGATGATCCACAGGCAAAACATATGAAGGAGCAGATTGCAAATTCTGCACTACTCATGGGTCTTCCTGCAAATGTTGACATGAATATTATATTCAATAATATGAATCAGTTACTGAATCATATGCGTCAATTGATTGACATGGATCAATTTCCCTTGTAAAATTATAAGGTACACACAAGCCAAATCTAACAAATCCGAGGTAATCTAATGTCTTTTGCTAATCTAAAAAAGCAATCGTCTCTTGGCTCTTTGACTGCTAAACTAGTCAAGGAAGTCGAGAAAGTTAATAACAGTGGTGGTAACACTGATGACCGTCTATGGAAACCAGAAGTAGATAAAAGCGGTAATGGTTATGCCGTGCTTCGTTTCCTACCTGCTCCTGATGGAGAAGACCTGCCATGGGTAAAACTTTATTCCCATGCATTCCAAGGTCCTGGTGGATGGTATATTGAGAATTCACTTACCACTCTAGGACAGAAAGACCCTGTTACAGAACACAATCGTGAACTGTGGAACAGTGGTAATGAGAAGGACAAAGAAGTTGTTCGTAGGCAGAAGCGTAAGCTATCTTTCTATGCTAACATCTATGTCGTAAAAGATCCTACTAATCCTGACAATGAAGGACAAGTGTTCCTTTATAAGTTTGGTAAGAAGATCTTTGATAAGATTATGGATGTAATGCAACCAGAGTTTGAGGATGAGACACCAATCAATCCATTTGACTTCTGGCAAGGTGCAAACTTCAAGTTGAAGATCGTTAAGAAGGATGGTTATTGGAACTATGATAAGTCAGAGTTTGATTCAGTAGGACCACTGCTTGATGATGACGATGCACTAGAAGCACTGTGGAAGAAGCAGTATTCTCTTGCTGCTGAAGCTGCTCCTGATCAATTCAAGTCTTATGAAGATCTTGAGAAGCGTCTGAAGTATGTCCTAGGTCAAAAGAAAGCACCTGTAAGTCGTTATGATGAGGAGACTTCTAATGAGGATAGTGAGCGTGGTTCATTTACACCACAGTTTACTTCCACTAGAGAAGAACCAGTTGCTGCTTCAGTAAGTTCTTCATCTTCTGCTGATGAAGATGATGCACTAGCATATTTTCAAAAACTAGCTGATGAATAACTATTAACTAGTTAATTTAATATTATCAGCATTTTTAAGGGTTCCAGATATGTAATTACTGGAACCTTTTTTATATGTCATAATTCTTTCTACATCATCAAAGGCAATTCCTAAGTATTGCTCTTTAAGAAGGTATATATTTCTCTTAGCATCCTCTATCTTTGATTCATATTGATAGTTTGTTATTGGTGTAGAAAGATCTGGAGTTGTTACAAGAGATTGTATACCTGTATCAAAATAGGTATAGGTATATCCTTCCGAGACTGTAGTACCAGTAGGAAGTAGAGTTATTCCACTACTATTTTTAAGTTGAATGGATTCATAGTGATGAATTCCATTGTAAAGGTTATCATAAGTATCATATTTGTTTAGTAAATATGCATCAAAATCTCTTTGTTGTAGAGGCCATTCTGTTTGAATATTTAAAATATTATTTGCCATTAAAACCAACCAGTCATATGTTGACTGGTTGTAGACTTTGTGAGCTACATTATCAGGTCTCTCATCACCCATGATTTTATACTTTGTAAAATATACACTTTCTTGGAAGACATCTTCTCTTAGTTTTACTCTTTTAAAGAAATTTTTAACAGCAATATAATCACCAATCATTGCGTTTGGAAGACGGCTGACATAATTAAAATTTGGTAATTGATTGAAATAAGGTTTTGCCATCTTAGTATCCTATGAATTCGTTATTTGCTCCACCAGTTGCTTCATCATAATCACTATCAAATACTGGTTCAAGTTCTTTAAAACTTAATTGCATCTCATATGATGTCATCGGTCCATCATAGAAGGTTGAGTATTGTCCATCAGGTGTATAATTCATAGTCATTGATTCTAATGCACACTCCTTAAACATATTTAACCAAGGAGAGGTACTACCTTTATGATAATAACCAATAAAGAATGTATGAGGAGCTTTAATAAAGGTAAAAGTTTGTCCTTTCTTTGGACTCATTCCTTGTTTAAATTGTCTTATAATTCCTTTTACTGCTTTTGCTTCTTCAGGATCTCGTGGTGACATTCTAAATGTAAAACTAAATCCTCTTAGTCTAGGACCATTAAATAACAGTTCCATATTTTTATTCAGTACTGCTCCATATTCTCTTTGAGTAAATGCAGTACCAGATAAAGCAGCACTGATTGTTCCTGCTCTAACAGCTTCTCCAGTGGCGGTACTTTTAGCTGCTCCTTCCAGATCTTTCATTGATCCTTGTCCTCCACCCGCAGTTACGTCTCCAGCAAAACCTGCAATTGCTGCCTCAAGTTGATTTACTTGATGTTGTCCCCAATCTACTCCATTTTGATCACCAATACCTGCAGGAATTGGAAGAGTCATTGTGGCTAGAATTTTTCTTTCACCATTTTTTTCATCGCTATAATCACCTGCTGAACCTGCTTCTCCTGTTACTATAGCATTTCCTGCACCTTGTAGCAGACTCTTTCTTTTATTGCCAGGATCTTTATTACCTATAACTGTTTGTAATCCTGCAGTATTTCTTGGGTTTATGGTAGTACCTTTTCCTTTAGTTTTAAATTGTCTTGGTACATATTCTACCATCTGAAACTGTATAAAGTCTTGATATTCGGGGTTCAAAGTTAGAGGATATTTTATATCTTCATAGTCTTTTCGCATCTGTGCATTATCAACATCACTTGTTAATGTTTTCTCCCGCTCTTCAAGTTCTTCAGCAGTAGCAGGTTCATTTTTTGCTGCTTCGTTTAGTGCTTGATTTTGTTTTTCACTTAACATTAAATCATTAGATTCTTTTTCTGCTTCCTGTACACAATTAGTACCTCCTGCAGCCTCACACTGTTTCCTTGTCCAATCTTTTACATTTTGACTTGCATTTTCTTGAACTACTTGTGCAGTTTTAGCTCTGATTTTAGTTCCATCATCATTATTTGGTTGCTCAAGTGCTAGTACTCTTGGATCATCTGCCTTGGCTCCAGTAAAGAAGTTATCATTTCTCTTAAATGTATAAGATCCATCAGCGTCTTTTTCATAAGTTCCTATGTGCTGGGTTCCTGGAGGTGTTTTATCATCTTTAGACCATACTTGAATATTTCCTTGATCACCACCAGTAGCATCAACTTTGTTATAAAATTGATATGTTGTTTTTTCTCCTGTAGTACTTTCTGATCCAGCTTTGCCTGGAAGATCATAGTATTTGTTATTATCGTCATCATCAAGTTCCATATATCCATCCTTTAAGGCACTATTATATTTGGTTTCAGCTATAGACATTAGACTATGATTTTTAGTTATTTAGTAGGTATTGTGCATAAGGTAGTGATCGCACAGACATAATCTCTTCAGTGTTAATGATGTGTAAGTAACCTTGAATCTCTTCCCAGGTATAGTTTCTTGGTTGACCCCAGTGAAAGTTGAGTCCTCTGAATCCCCACCTAAAGATTTCAAGACATGCAACTAATGGATACTGATCATAATATAAGTTTGGTGTCTTAGGACTATAGACAAAGGTATAATACTTTCCTACTTCAGGAGTTACTTCAGTCTCAGTAAATGTCTCCATGATATTCATCATAATATCATCAGGACTTTCAATACCAACTAGTGAATCCTTTAACAGTAAACCTCTGTCTTCCATTACCTGATTCCTAATTCCTGTTCAGTAATGATTTTAAATTCTATTCTTCTATCTCTACAATATTCTGATGCTGCTTTCCACTTAGCCTGATTGACTGCATAGGTACTCATCTCATACAAGTATCCTTTAGTTTCTCTTTTCTTTTTCTTTGGTGGTGCAGTTTGTTTCTTAGGTTTAACTTCAATCACATAGGTTTTTATTTTTCCTGTATTTTCTTTAATTTTAATTATGAAATCTGGATAGTACTTATGAATACGATTATCTACTGGTGAAAGATATGGTATAGGAAGTTCTTCGCTACCCCATTGAAGAACATTCTCATTTAGATCACACCATTGGCAAAACTTTCTTTCCCAACTACTGCGACATATAATATTACCTGAATTACCGGCATATTTTACAGGAAATTCTGGTTTATACCTACTTTTTACACTTTCTCCCATGTATCTTATATACATAGTATATACAGGTTTATATATTTATAAATGGTAGCGCCTTTTAATAACTTTATTAGTCTTACTGGGAATTTAAATCCGTCTACATTATTTAATCCAGGAAATAGACCAGGAAAGGATTCTGGTGGTCAAGCAGCTCCACGTCCTCGTGTAAAGACTTTTGATCAGATAAGAGCTAATCTTCTCCAACCAGCATTAACGTCTCATTTTATAGTTCATATTACTGAACCTGAGGGTGGAATAGGAATGTGGGGAGCGGTTAAAAAAGAAAATGATGTAGAGACTGTTGGATTTACTACTAAGCAAGATCAATTGATGTTACTTTGTTCAGAAGCACTTCTTCCTGGATCTACTTTTGCAACACATCAAATAACAAGTGATCGTACAGGAGTTACAGAGAGGCATGTATATAGGAGACAGTTTGATGATAGAATTGATTTAACTTTTTTTGTTAATGCTGGTGAGAATGCATATCTTCCTATTAGATTCTTTGAGACTTGGATGAAATATATTAGTGTAGAAAGTTTTCAACAAACTAATAGTGTTCAAGATCCTAATTATTCTTATAGAGTAAGGTATCCAAATGAATATTATGGTGGATTATCGGTAACTAAATTTGAACGTAGTCATGACTCTGAAATAAAATATAATTTTGTGAATGCATATCCAACTTCTATTGTTTCGATGCCAGTGTCTTATGATACATCACAAATGATGAAGTGTACGGTCTCCTTCTCCTACGTTAGGTACTGGATTGAGTCTGTTCCAGGAGAAGCAAATCCACCTACATCTAAATCGATGGATTATAATAAGCCTGGACCTCCATCTAAACCACCAATAGTACCACCAGTATCTGATGGTAAACCAGCACCACCACCACCTGCACAAGATGATGGTACTATAGATTCACAGGGTATCCAACAATATTCGACTCCTACGTTTGAAACTCCTCAAGAGAAAAAAATAAATGCGATAGGTGCACAACTTGATCAACAGTTTGGTCTTGAACCAGGAACAAGTGCTAGTGATCTTCATAAGAATAGAGTGACACCGAGGCAAGGAGTAGAAGTTCTTAACCAATTGAATAGAGATTTAAAGCAAGATCAGGATGAACTGAATAAGTTGACTAGACAACCTACTATAGGAATATTTGGAGCTCCTATCTATCCTCCGACTGGTGTAAAAGGGTCTGGTACAGCTGGCGAACGAAATGCTGGTATTATTGCACCTGATGGTAGAACGTTGGATTCAGTTATGCAGGAGAAGCGTGCGAATGATGCGAAAAAGAAATAAGATATTAAATTTAAATCTCTTATTAACCTACTAAATAAACATACTGAAATTACTATAGGATATTATGCCTTTACCAAAGATTGTTACGCCGACTTATGAACTTGAGTTGCCATCATCAGGAGAAACAATTCAATACAGACCTTTTCTTGTTAAAGAAGAGAAGGTACTTGTCATTGCATTAGAGAGTGAAGATACTAAGCAGATCACTACTGCAATTAAAACAGTTCTTAAGAATTGTATTCAGACAAAAGGAATCAAAGTAG
>VTLG01009449.1_pt1 | contig 33086 bp, 57 predicted proteins | sample 4694571 | NCBI WGS metagenome assembly VTLG01 (sample SAMN12604809, study PRJNA352737) | marine metagenome | biome: ENVO:00000447; feature: ENVO:00000209|ENVO:00000569|ENVO:01000036; material: ENVO:00002151; isolation source: viral sequences binned using virsorter ...
CTAAACAAGCTAATCAGGCTATGCTTATGGAACGTGCTAAGTTTCAACAAAAAGCTGTTAAAGATGCAAGAGAATACGAAAACGTAGGTTTTCAATGGACAAGAAGAATTATAGCACTAACAGCAATCTTTTCAATTGTTGTGCTTCCAAAAGTCGTAGCTATATTTTATCCAGAAGTAGCAGTAACAGTAGGCTACACAGAGTTTAGACCCGGATTTTTCTTTATACCTGAAAAAGAAGTATTAGAATGGAAAGCTTTAAAAGGTTTAGTAATAACTCCTCTTGATACTAACTTAGTAGGTGCTATAGTTGGTATGTATTTTGGCGGAAGTTTAGTTAAAAAATAATGACAAAGGAAAAAACATTAAAAGACGTAGTAGAAAACGCACGATGGAATTGGTACGGAGAAGAAGACAAAGAAGAAAAATCCAACGAAAATGCTTGCTATAGTGGTAAGTTTTGGGATATGGAAACAAAAAAGTTCCTTAGATGGAACGAATTAAAAAGGAAGGAAAATTAACTGAAACAAAAAGCACAGAGTAGCATCTGCGTTATATGTATTGTTGGTTGGATGTATTTAGTAGTTTCGGGATACTACTATTATTTCTAATCACTACTTAAACTAGAAAAAGCAAGACCCTTAAAGAGAGCTATTGTTAGTTCTACGGGGAAATTGCATCTTAAATGTAAAGAAATAAAATGGGAGACGAACAATATCCTTCTGGTAGATTTGGAGGAGACATGGATAGAAATGAGGTTGAGATTGACCTCAATAAATTCATGGCTTTGCTTCAAGAAAAATCAGAATTAAAAGATAGAATAAGGGAACTAGAAGACGAAAAGAATGATAACCCTTATCAAAAATTTATTTTTGTTGCACAAGCTATAGATAGTTGGAGAATTATTCCAAGAGCTTTTTTAGCTGTGTACATGTATTTATTATACTATACAACATTTTGGTTTATGGAATTACCAGAACCATCATTTGAACAGTCGGGTTTAATATCTATTGTAGTTGGAGCAGGGGCTGCATGGTTTGGACTGTACACTAATTCATCAAAATCAAAAGGAGATTTTTCTAAAGGAGGAAAATAATGCAAATAAAAAAACAATGGGCACTTTTGTTTTTTACACTTAGTTTATTTACAACTGTAGGATACGCAGACCAAACAGGAGATTGTACAGCAGGGGAACAGTATTGTGAACAGAATAGTTTAGATACTACTAATACAACTACTACAACTAATACAAATACAAATACTAATACCAATACTAATACTAATACCAATACAAATACAAATACTAACACAAATACAAATACTAATACTAATACTAACGTAAATACTAATACAAATACTAATACTAATTCAAATACAAATGTAAATACAAATAATAGTACTAATACTAATACTAATAATAGTACAAATACCAATGTAAATACAAATACTTCAAACGCTACAACAGATAATACTAATACTAATGTTAATACTTCTACTAGTACTAACAACTCAACAGTTAATCAAACTGTAAATAATACTAGTACTTCTACCAATAACAATACAAATATAAATAACAATACGTCAGTTGCAACAAACACAAACAATAATAACAATGTAAATAAATCTACATCTGATTCTAATGTTAAAACGGACAATACAAATAACAATACTAATAATAACAATTCTGTATCTGACAATACTAATAGAAATATTAACGAATCAAATTCTACCCAGACTATAAATCAAAATGTTAAAACTAAAGCACCTCCTGCTTCTGCTATAGCACCAAGCATTATGTCTTATTCACAAGACCTTTGTACAGTAGGGCGTTCAGGAGCTTATCAAGGACAAGTGTTTGGTTTTTCTACAGGCGGTACAGTTACTGATGAAAACTGTGAAAGACTAAAACTATCTAAATACTTATACGACACAGGTATGAAAGTAGCTTCTGTTTCAATATTATGCCAAGATAAAAGAGTTTTTAAAGCTATGGAAATGGCGGGTACTCCATGCCCTTATCAAGGTAAAATAGGTAAAGAAGCGTCTGCATCTTGGAAAACTAACCTACAAGATAGACCTGATTATGAAGAAGTTAAAGATAAATTTGTACAACAATGTAAACAAGAAAGAAATTCTAAAGGCAAGAAAAAATCATCAAGAACATGCATAAAAGAACTTCATGCGAAATCTTAAAGATATAATAGATAGTTTAATAGTTAAAACTTCTATAATTGGAATAGGTTTAATTTGTTTATTTACTGCACTACACACAGAAGCTTCTTATATCTATGAAGCTAACCAATCCTTACACGACTTACAAACAAACTCAACAGGTTCAACAGGATTAGGTTCAAATGACGATGCAGTATCTGGAGCATTTAATATAGGGTTTACTTTTGATTTTTATGGTCAGTCTTTTACTCAAGCTAGAATGGCAACTAATGGTTGTTTGCACTTTAAAACAAGTGGTGCTTACTGTAATGACTACACACCAGACCCGCTACCAGAAGTAACTTATACGCTTTACCCTTTTTGGACTGACCTAATAAAAGATAATGGTTCGGCTATGAGAGCTAAAGCTTTTGATGATTACACCATTTTTGGTTGGTATAACATGAGAGAATATAATCGGGCAAATTCCGATAATAGCTTTGAAGTTTGGTTATACCCTAATGACACATTTGAATTTAGGTATGGTGCTTTAGATATAATTAACCATGATGTACTAATAGGAGAACAGGGAAGTGCCTCACAAACATATACGTACCTTTTTCACGATGAATGTAGCACAGGTACAACTAATGTTGCAGGTACATGTGTTAACACTAATTGGAATGGTACAGCTAGCAATACTTTATTGGAAAATGGCGGTAGTTTATATGGCGAAGGTTCAGGAAACGCTATAGATTGTAGTAACCCTCTTAATGATGCAAGTTGTTCAGGGTATGCAGGAGCTTATTTAACTCAACAATGCGGATTAGATTCACTACATAGTACTTCATGTCCTTTGTATTGGGAAGCTTATGACGACCAACAATGTGATGAAGACCCACAGTACGCTCCGTTTTGTGCAGGCTATACACAAGAAGCTTCAGTAGCTTTCTTTGATGATACTAACGTAGACTATGGATACGAAGAAGAAGTTTATTATGGCTATGAAGATGATGACCCATACGAAGGTATGGATTTTACAGACGAAGAATGGTATGAAATAGACATAGAAGAATTTGGACAAGAACAAGTAGACGAATGGTACGGAACTGATGTAGTTTTTAATGATGACGGAATGGTAGATTGGGATAGTACACTACACAATGAATATGATAATATAGACATACTTATGGATGAATGGGATATTCAACAAAATGAAATTTATATTGTTGAAGAGTTTTATTTAGAACCAGTTGGAACTGAATATAGAAATGAATTTATAGAAGTCTTTGATGTTGAAGAACTCATAGAGCTTTATGAGTTTGAGACAATAATAAGAGAGGAAATAGAAAATGAAATTGCAAATGAAGAAATGGAAACAGAAGAGTTTGAAACTTTGGAAGACTTGGAAGAGTGGTTTGAAGAAACGATGGACGAAATTCAAGAAGATGATGAAGTCTTCGAGATTACAGAAAGTCGTGAAGAGCTTCTTGCCGAAGCAGAAGCAGAAAGCGAAGAAGAAAACTCGCTCGAAGAAGAAAGTATAGAGGAGTTATTTGCAGAAGAAGATGAAAGTAAACCTGAAAGTGAGCGTAGGAGTTCTGTCAGAGTCTCTGCCTTATCAGTTGTAGCAGGAACATTAAGAACTGCTTCAAGTAGTGTAAGTAATTACTCATATACAAACAGCACTTCTAACAGCGTTAGTGGTTCATCTTACTCTGGCGGAGGGTCAAGTAGTTCAAGTGGCTCTACGGCACTTTATGGAGCTTCTGGGAATACTTCCGGAGGAGGAATGAGTACATCAAATTCACCAAGCGTTTCAGAACAATTTAACTCTGCTACAACACAAACAAATCAAGTTCTTTCAATGAGTGGTGGAGAAGTAGGAGGGTCTACAACTTTTAGTATTACTCCTATGCCTACACTTGATGATTCACCTCAAGTTGTAATGGCAGATGTTCAGGTCCAAGATATGCAAGGGGAAATTAATACGGCAGTTTCAGGAGTTATGACGGCAAGTGAAGCAGACCAAGTAGCCGACCAAATTATTGCGAATAATATTAAAGAACAACAACAGGATGCGGAACAACAACAACAAGAAACAGGAGAGTATGCAGATAGTACAACTCTTGTAGCTTATTTAGGATACGTTCAAGGATTTGATAGTTATAGGGATGCACAGATTCCACAACAAGAAACGTGGTACGAGCCTAGAGCAATCTATGCAGATGCTATGTTAAATGACAACACACAAGCTTTTTATGGATTAGCAGGTGAAAGTTTTAACACGTTAGGAAATATGATAAATATGCAACCCGATTTAAAAGATGGAGTTTTTTAAAATTTTAATAGCTTTTTGTTTAGCTGAACCTGTTTGGGCAATGGTATTTTTTATATGTGGTTATATGATAGGGTTTGTATATTTTTAAATATGCCAAAAAGTAAAACACCTAAGAAAGGTTTTAAGTCGTCAAACGATGTAACAAAAGAAATAAAAAAAGTTTGGGAAGAACATAATAAAAAGGAGAAAGAAAATGGAATGGTTCGAGAATAAAACTACACAACTAATAGCATTAGTATCTATCGTTGCTACTTTAGCAGGGTTTGGGTATACAGGTGCTACTTATGTAAATAGGTTAGAGAATCTTGAGACTAAGATAGCTAAGACCGAAGAGACTGATGATGGTCTTGGAGAAATTGAAAAAAGATTTGAAGCTTTAGATACTTCTATAGCTTACATAAATAAAACCCTAGATGCTGAAAACACAGGTGTTATAGCCAAACTAGAATCTATAAACTTACTACAGTCTCAATTTGAAGGACTGTCAGTTGCCGTCAGGCAGTTAGAAAAAGACGTAGAAAAACTAGAAGAAGAAAACAAAAATCCTTTAGCTAATTAAAAAACTGCATCTAACTCAACTTCTATTTTTTTATGTAGAGGTTCTAGAGCTATTTTAGCTTCTTGTATTGCTTTTAGGATAACGAGTCTATCTTCTTTTTGAAATCTTTTTATTTCTTCCTCAGGTAAGCTAGATAATTCTGTAACTAATTTGTTATCAGAATCAATAACTAACTTCCAACTAATAAGGTTAGCTTCCGATGCTTTCATTATTTATCTCCGTAAAGTTTACAACATCTTGTTTGCCACGAAGTCCTGCTTTCATGTAAGATGTTGCTCGACCTTCAAAGAAATTTTGGTGTTCGACACCCATTACTTCATCAATCCAACCCAAAGGATTTTCTCGTTGGTCATAATTTGTTTTTAATCCTAACTGTAGTAATCTTCTATCAGCTATATATCTATTGTATGCATACATATCTTTTTTTGTAAGACCTTGTATGTCTCCCATATCAAACACTAAGTCTAAAAATTTATCTTCGTGTTCAACCATTTCTCTACAGATTTGATATATTTCTTTTTTGAAATCATCTGTCCAGATATCTAAGTTTTCTTGTATAAATTCTCTAAAAAGTTTAGTCATAGCTTCAACATGCATAGATTCATCACGTATAGAGTAAGTAACTATTTGCCCCATGCCTTTCATTCTACCAAAACGAGGAAAGTTTAGCAAGATAGCAAAGCTACTAAAAAGTTGTAAACCCTCTGTAAAAGCTGAATAGACTGCTAAAGTTTTAGCAATACTTCTTTTATTTTTTATAGTGGGTTTAAATTCTGTAACATATTCATGTTTGTTTGACATCTCTTCATACTCAGAAAACGCTTTGTATTCTATTTCAGGCATTCCAACTGTATCAAGTAGTAAACTGTAGGCATGTTGATGTATTGATTCCATGTTTGCAAATGAACACATCATCATTCGTGCTTCGGGTTTTTTAAATATACGCATGTACTTATCAATATACCCTGCACCTACATCAACATCAGACTGAGTAAACAATCTAAAGATTTGTGTTAAAAGATTTTTTTCTACGTCCGTTAGTTCTTGCCAATCTTTTACGTCTGTATGTAAAGGTATTGACTCAGGCATCCAATGCATTTGATTTTGTAAAACATAGTAATCAAACATCCACGGGTGGTCGAAAGGTTTGTAATAATTTCTTGTACTTAATAAGCTCATTTGTTCTCCATTTGTTCAGCATACTTTTGAAGTAGCCATTCGTTAAATTCTTTTTTATATTCTTCTTCAGTTAATTTTATTGCACCAAAGGCTGAGTTCTCGTCACAATGGTCTAACCACATACGAGTGCAAAAACTTCTAAAACTATTTGTCATTTTTATCCCTCACAAGCTATGCAATCTACCTCTTCTAATTTAATACGAGGTATTTTAATGTTTACATTCTCGGCATCTCTTGCAGACTCGGACCTAAAGTAATACAAAGATTTTAGTTTATGCATGGCATACCAATGAACATCGTTTAGGTACTGTAAATAATCATCGTGAATTTCTTGTGGCTCTGTAGCTTTAGGAGATACAAAAAATAAATTAACACTTTGACTTTGGCAAATATATTGTTGTCTCATATGAGCATGTTCTACTATCCATATTTGATTTATTTCGTCTGCTGTTTTAAAAATTTCTTTTTCTTTATCGGTAAATATATCCATGTCTTGGATAGAGCCTTTGTTCGCAGTTATCTCCTTCCAAATTTTTGTTTTGTTTCCTTTTTTCTTAGAAATAATTTTATCTAAGTATTTATTTTTAACTTGGTACGAACCTGAGAGAGTTTTGTGTGTAAAAATGTTCGCACGATTTGGTTCAATACTAGGGGAAGTGCCACCACATATAATACTACTACTGGCATTAGGAGCAATAGCCAGAAGGTGAGCGTTACGCATACCTGAACCACTAATATCAGGAGCTTCACCACGTAAATCTGCAAGAAACTTACTAGCAGTAATCGACCGCGTTTTAATATGGTTAAAAGCTTTGTTGTTAAATCCTGTAGCAAAGATTCCCTCAAACGGAATATTATTTTTTTGAAGATAGGCATGGAAACCCATTGCTCCCAAGCCAAGCGACCTTTCTCTATAAGCAGAGAAGCTAGACTTTGTAAAGCCTTCTTTACCTTCTCTAATATGATTTGAAAATCTTTTAAAGTTTGCATTGTAATCTCCTAATTCTGTTGTATCAATTGCATTGTCTATAAAATGTTGAATAACATTATCCAACATAGTAATTAAATCTGATATAAAATATGGGTCCTCTGACCATTCATCATAGTGTTCTAAGTTTACACTTGACAAACAACAAACCGCAGTTCTTTCTTCGTTTGTTGCTAGAGTTATTTCAGAACACAAGTTGCTTTGTTTTACTTCTAAACCTAATGCTTTTTGTTCTTTAGGTAAAGCTTCATTGCAAGTATCTATATTAACCATGTATGGCTCACCTGTTTCTGCTCTAGCATTAATAATTTGCCACCATAAATCCCTAGCATTAACAGTCTTAACTGCTTCCCCTGTTTTAGGGTCTATAAGTCTCCAATCTGAATCTTCTTGTACCGCTTGTAAAAACTCGTTGGTTATGTTTACCCCATTGTGAATGTTAAGACACTTCCTATTTATATCTCCGCCTGATTCTTTTCTTATGTTTATAAACTCTTCTATTTCAGGGTGGTCAATATTCATATAAGAAGCATAACTTCCTCGTCTTGTAACTCCCTGATTAAATGCTAACATCTGAGAGTCCACTACTTTCATGAATGGAATTGAACCAGTAGAACGACTATTGTTAGCAGTAGCGATGCCATTACTTCTAATATCTCCCCAATATCCACCAATACCTCCACCTGAACTAGCGAGCCAAATGTTTTCATCATAATGAGAAGATAACCCATCACGACTATCAGGTACGTAATTGAGAAAGCAGCTAATAGGTAAACCCCGATTAGTTCCCCCATTGCTAAGAATAGGAGTGCTAAACATGAACCATAAATTGGAACTGTACTTATAAAGTCTTTGAGCCAACTGAAAATCCGTAACTCCTTTGAAGGTTGCTCCGAAGACGGATGCTCTTGCGAATGCTTCTTGTGCATGTGTTTCTCCTGATGCTTCGTAAAGATACCTATCCTTTAAAGTATCTAAACTAAATTTATTTAATTTGTTTTCGTTATTATAATCTATTTTAATACCTAAGTATTCCTTTTGACCTACCTTGTCTTCGACCATTAGCCGTTCTCCTTGTCGTTTAAGTATAATGCAATTAATGCATAGTGTATAATCTTGAGTAGGTCTGCGTCAGACTTACCATTCTTCTTTCCATATCTCATGGCATATTTCATAATGTTACCAATACAAAAACCTTCTCCATGTCCTGCATCTATAATCATATCAGTTGCTTGATATTTAGAATGAGCATAGTGTTGTGTATAGGTATCGTCTATATACTGTTTAACTCCTCGAAGGTTTAAGTTTTCATCAAATTTATATTCCATATTATTCTGTCCATTCTTTAGGTAGTGTGTGTTCAGAGTACCACCTAAATTTATTTTTTTCTGCCCACTCTGCATGGCTTCTTTTACTTCCGTCTTTTCTTCTCTTAGCTTGTGGCATAGGAGAACTAGGACTAGAAAACAAAAAGACTAACTCTTGTTTAGGCTTGAGAGACTTACGTACCCAAACGTACTTATTATATTCGTTGTAATCCCAAAACCTACCTTTAGCTTCTAATAAGTATTCTACACCATTAATAGTTTTTGTAAAGTCAGGCTCATACTTATGCTCTATAACATAAGGAATCTTATCAGAATGATGTGACCACTTTGATAAAACATCTTGGTGTAATGTATACTCCCACCCTGAATCGTATCCTTTAGGAAGATTCTTTTCAGTAGGTCTAATTTTTCGTGGCTTTCGATAACCTCTTTTCATAAAACTCCTTTTTTAATTTTTGATTAAACCACTTCTGAGAAAACGAAGATAACATTATTTTTTGATTAGCGTATACATGAGTTTGTTCAGGCATGTAGGCTTCAAAGTTTTTTAAGTTTATTTTAGATGCTTCATGTTCAGGCAATAAAGATTGAATCCACTCAACTGTTAAGTCTTTAGCTTTTCTTCGTAATTTTTTAGCTTGTTTACCATTCATATTATTTCCTTTACGTTTGGTAGTTTCTCTACCTTAGTTAAATATACATTACCTTTTGCATATGCGAATGTTCGTAATCCTTTACCTTCATTAACGTCTGAATAACAAGTAAACTTATGAGGGCAGTAATTGCATCCCATTGGTAATTTCATATTACCTGATACACCTTCCGCTATTACATTATAGCATCTTTCGGGAGGGTTGTCAAGAGCAATAGCTTTTTTAACTTCTTTTATTTTGTGAACAATGTTTGGCTTCTCTAAATCGTCAGGAATAAAGGTAGTTAATTCTCCTGTTTCTTTATTCATAACTAAGAAACCACCTTTTGAAGTCTTCTCTGCTTCTTCATACCCTGCTAACTGTGAAAGATATCCGAAGCTATCATTCTGTGCAAGCGTACCTTCTTTAAACTTCTTAAAAGCAAACCCTGATGCAGTCTTAACATCAATAACTTCTCCGTCTATAATAGAATCCATATGTCCTTTAATGCCTTTCACCGACACTTCTTTCTGTTCTCCTGATACAACATGACCTGAAAGACGAACAAAGAATAAAAGTAAAACCTCAAGTAAATGTCCATACAAAAATTTAATAAACGTAGGGGCATCTATCTTCTCTTGATGTTCCTCTGATAAGTTTAAATCATACCACAGTCTACGTAGAGGTCTACCAATGTTAGACATTCTTAAACCACTCTTAGGTCTTGGTTGTGGAGTTGCCCAACCTCTTAAAGCATCAGACATATCTTTACCAAACCTTTCATATTCTTCTTCAGGAATATTAATAGCTTTATCTTCCGATAAAACTCCTATAGTTTTATAGATATCCTCTACAAGAGTATCTAGTTTAGGCAACTTCTTTTTTGTCTGTTTCTTTTTCATCTTTAATTTCTTTAAAAGCTTTAATAACGTCTGACGAGAATAGTTTCTGTAAGTTTACTAGAAACATACGACTCGCATTGTTATCTCCACCCGATACAGTTTTAAAAGTATCTAGTTTATCTACTATCTTTCTTAGAGTATCTGTATGGAAAACAAGAGTGCAGTATTCATCGTCACCTATACAGAGATTATGAAACCAGTAATCAGATTCAGTTGCTCTGATTCCTGAGGGTTTACCCCATGATTCATATTCTATACAAATGTTACCTGACTTCTGCCAAATATCTCTTTCTGATTTGACTTCTATTTTTTTATTAGTGAGCATGTCTGCTATCTTTTCTTCTCTAACAGTACCATACTGTAAATCTAAATCAAATTTCTTTCTATCTTTTTTAGTGGGTTTCATACCAACTGTCTCCTATATTAAATTCGCCCGTTAATGGACACCTTAAATCATATTCTTTAGATGCTTGTTCTATACATCTAACTGCTAATGCACCTACCCCATTTGCATGAGATTCAGGTACTTCTATCTGCCATTCGTCATGAATGTTAGCAACTATTTTAGCAGGGATAGTTCCTAATTCTAACATATCTGCTAATATAATTAAAGCTTTTTTCATAACTATTGCACCTGCTCCTTGTAACAAAGTATTCAAAGCCGAGTGCTTATGCCTAATAAATATCTTACGTCCGTCTAACCCTTTCAAGTATCCTCTTGCAGACGCTCGTTCAACTCTGTCTCTAAGAGTTTTAAATGCAGGGTTATTATTGATAAAAGATTCTCTAAGTTGTTTACCTTGCTCTCTACTTCCTTGCACGATTGAACCAAGCTTTGAGTCTCCCGCCCCGTAAATGAGTGCGTAGATGAATGTCTTACTCTGATTTCTTGATTCAAGTCCTGCAGACCTTTGGTTAGTTGTGTGAATATCTCCGTTGATAATTTCATTTATATACTCCTCGTCAGCCATATAGTGTGCTAACAATCTTAATTCTAAACCACTAGCATCTATACCTACTAGCTTGTTCCCTTTATCTACTACCCAACAGGCTCTACATTCTTTACCATAAGGACTACTTACGCTAGGAACTTGAGCGAGGTTGGGATTTCTATGCGACATTCTACCTGTGATAGCTCCTGTAGATAATACTGAACCATGTACTCTATCATCATCTGCTACGGAATCTAACCATGAACTAATTTGTGCAATTCTTTTTTGATATAATAAAAAGTCTGCTATTAGTTTAGCTTCTTTAATGTGAGTAATATTTTTTAATGTACCTTCATCAACAATGGGTTGACCTGTAGGTGTAAACTTTTTAGGCTTCCAACCAAAACTAATTAAGTATTCACCAATTTGTTTACGAGAACCTAAGTTAAATTCTACTAACTCTTTTCTCATAAAAGGTTTCATGTTTCCTGATGTTTGTATTTCTTCAAACTCATACTCTGTTAAACCTGATTTAGAAAGTGTTCCGTCCTGTTTTAATTTAGGAGTTACTTCTTTTATGTTGACCCATTTAGGCTTGAAAGTTCTGTGTACTTCATCTTGTACTTTCTTTATCTTACAGTTTAGTTCTGCTAATAAATTTATTGCGTACTCAATATCAATTTTAAATCCATGCTTTCTTTGTTCTTCTAGAACATAGGTTACTTGGTGTTCTAAGTCTATACTTTCTTTAGAGAATCCTGCTGATTCTTTTTTAAGGTATTCAAATAAAAGTTTATTTAAAATCACATCTTTTAAACAATACTTTAAAGTATCTTTAGTATAAATATGAAAATCTTCAGGAGGTAGGTCTTTTGCCATACCTAATTTAGAACCCCATACTTTTAATGAATGTCCTTTCTCTCTAACAGGATTTAAAAGCCGAGACAGAACTAAAGTATCAATTACTTTATCTTTATTCCACAGGTCAATACCATGTAGTTTTTTAATTACTGGGATGTCAAAGCCTATAATGTTATGTCCAATTAATTTGTCTGCTTCTGCTAAGAAGTCAAGACCTTTTAAAATATTATCATCTATAACATCAAAGGTATATTGTTTATTGTTTTCATCTATGGCTACAATACAATGTATTTCTGTGGCATTTAAATCATCTGTTTCTATATCAAACACTAACTCCATAAGTCCTCCCTAAAAGGGTATAATATCATCTGAACTAAAACTATTCAACATTTCTGTATCTTCGTATTCAGATAATCTACCTGTATCTTTATCATAAACTAATGCAGTTGCTAACCCTACATCTCCTGTGTAACGTGATTTAAGTACACGCAATCTTGTAGTTCTAGATTCTAATTCATCATCCGCTTGTTGATTTCTTTCTAAAGCTATCACGCAATCCGATAGTTGAGCAATCGCATTAGAACCTCTTAGATGTGATAAGCTTACGTTCACTCCATTCTCATGCCCCTTATCACCTTGTACTCTACGCAAGTGAGAGACAAGTATAATACCTGCACCTGTCTCTTCAACTAAACTTCTAAGCCTAGTCATAATAGAATCAATTGCTCTACGTTCATCACCTTCTGTAGTTGCAGAAACTAACATGTGTAAATGGTCAACTACAACCCAACGACAATCACATCCTACAATAAGATAACGAAGCTTAGAAAATATATCTTCAATATCATTTGTACCAAAGTGAGCGTGAATAAATACTTTGTCGTGGTCAAAAGTTTTATTAAACATTTTAACTAAATCTTGCTCTTTATATTTATCTCTTATATCATCAATATAAAGTCTGTCATTAGCTTCAATAGATAAGATGCCGTCTACTGTTCTTCTCCAATCTTCTTCTAAGGCTATGACTCCTACGTTATCTTCTGTTTGATGTATAAGCCAATGCTCTAACTCCCTAGTAACAGAAGACTTACCCAAGCCTGTACCTCCGGTTAAAGTTAATAATTCAGACTGACGTAAGCCTATCAATTTTTTATTAAGACCATGCCAAGGATAAGGTACACTACTTCTCTTCTCTCTATTAAGAAAGTCTTCTTGCTTTTCAGAGACTCGAATGATACCACTAGGGGTAAACACTTTAGCATCCCACCAAGCTTGAGTAAATTCTTTGTGAAGGTTTTTACGAAGCATATCATTAGCATCTTTATGCCCATTAGGAATAGAAAGTATTTTAGCCTTACGTGGTTTAATAATACTTGCTACTTTTTGTGAAGCTTCTATGCCCTGCTTGTCATTATCAAAACAAATAACTACGTTATCAAAGCTTTCTACGTATTCAATGTTTTCTTTAATGTCTCTGACTGCACCTTGAGCACCATTTTTTATTGATACTACTGCCCATTTGCTACCTAGTAATTCATAGGTAGCCATTGCATCACATTCACCCTCAACTATAGTCAAGTATTTACCACCTTCTTTAAAAAGTTGTTGACCAAACAGACCCGTACCAGTCATAGTGCCTTCAAACTTAAAGTTTTTATCTTTAACGTATCTTATTTTAGTACCTGTTTGTTCATTGTTTATGTGGTAAGGGTACCTGTGTTGAGCCAAAACTCCTTGAGAGTCATACACAACTTTAACTCCGTACTTCATAGCAGTCTCTTTTAATATACTTCTGTCTGTAAGAGGTGCGTATGTTCCACTATGTACTGTCTCTGTTGGTGGTGTTGGTGGTTTAGTATAATTATTATTCATAGGTACAATGTTCTTTGGTTTAGGGGTAAACTTTCCACAACTAAAACACTTAGTTGACCTATCTTCGTTGATGCAAAGAGCATCACTACTGTTACAGTCAGGACAAGGTTGATGTGTTTTGTAAAAAGGACTTAGTTTATTATTCATATATCTTCCATAAAAAAGGCTAGACACTATACACAGTAATGCCTAGCCAAATTTTAAAACAACTTAACTTTCTTCTGTGCTTTCGTCAAGTTTAGTTTCTTCCGAAGGAGACTTTTCGTCACTATATAATGCTACGATTCTGTTTGAAAAGAAATTAATACCTGCTTGTAACTCTTCTAAGTCCAAAACAATATTAGCTTTCTTTTGATTCAGTCGTTGAAGTCTTCCAAAGATTTGTTGACCTTCTTCAGGTAAATCTTCTACAAAGACTTGTACATCATCTATAGTAATAAAAGGTTTAGTTGGTTCTTCTAGCGTCACGTCTTCGTTTGCCATTAGAACTCCTCCCCGTCACCAAACGGATTTAATTCATCTCCGTCTTGTGACTTCATTGGAACTAAGTCTAGCACTTGCATAGCTTGGAAGTCTAAGCTAACACCTGATTTGCCGGCATACTCCCAAGCAAACTCGTTGTATTGAACTTTGACTGCCGAACCATTACCTACTGTAACATCCATAGGCTCTTTATTGAGATTATAGAGTTTAGGTGCAGGTCGTCTGCCATTCTTAGCATTAACTTTTCTTTTGATAGTCACGGCTTTCCCTATGTATTGGGGTTCACCGCTTTCATCTTTCAATGAAAAGTCTTTAACATTAACTCCTCTTGAGCTAAAGTCTTGAGCGTCTTGGTCACTAATTACTAGGTCTACTGTATAGACTGGTTCAAAAGTTTCGTTAGGTACTGTGACGCTCGCCCAGTACGCTTTTCCTATTGCTACTGCCATATTTTTACTCCTTATATAATAGTAGTGTTAATGTGAAGTTATTATACTTCAATTTTCTAGAAAGTGTCAAGCACTTTTTCTAAAAACTTTATAATTCCTGATTGTTCTGAGTGTGCTACATGAACAATAAACTTTTTATTGTCTTCGTCATACTCATTCATGTAAGCATCCCCGTTTTTATACATGGTTTTACCATTGTCTAAACAAAAGTTATCCCATTGATTAAACTGTAGTTGTGTTAGTATAAATTTTTTCATATTAATTTCCTAATATTTTGATAGGCACATAACAATCTGTTACGTCACCATTTAGTTTAAAAGAATTCAAGTAGCTATCTATACCTCTTTTCAATTTAGTAGGTATGCTAGGTCTATATCTTGTATTAACAACAGTAGAGTTTTCTACGTCATACGTAACTTTAAAAGAGTAATCTCTTCTCAAAGAGATATCTTTTATGTAAGGAAGAAGAGACATGTTAGGGGTAGGGCAAGAAGCGGTAGGTGTTATCTTAACGACAGGCACTTCGACAGGTAATTCTACTACCTCTTGCTCTTTAGTTTCAGAAGGGGCAGGTAAAGGTGTTGTAATCTTATCCTGATTACCCTCAATATCTTCAACTAATTCTTCTTCTTCTCTAGCAATCCTTTGTGGTTGAGTGTCAAAAAACATTTGATAAAACGAATTAGCAGAGTCTTGTGTCTCTTGTAATTGTCGCTTAACTTCGTCTAACTCCTTTGAATTATCATCTATCTTCCTTTCAAGATATTCAAAATCTGTTAAATTGCTTTGAACATATTGTGATATTTTCAATAAATCATTATTTAATTTATTTATTTTTTTAAATTGTTCATCTTGGTATTGTAGTTCTTCTATTAATGTAGTTATAAAGAACCCAAAAAATAATACATAGGCTACTATGTACACGTAATCTTTAGTTTTCATTGATTTCTCCTTTTAATTAGTTTGAGTTTTCCTCTCCAGTTTTTTTTCCAGACTTCTATTGTAGCATCTGCAAAGTAAATTGTCAACAATCCATTGTCTGCATAAAGAGAAGTAATTCTATTTTTTTCCTGCTCGTCCGCATGGATTTGATGTGCGTCATACTCTGTCATCTTTCTTCTTCCAAGATAATTGTGTAGTCAAGCGGTTCACAGTTATCTAATAGTTCATGTAGTCTTTCTAAAATTTCTTTATCAGAAGGGTAGCCTTGAAAGTCTAATTCAAAATTAACTTTATACAAAGGCTCTATACCTCTCCACTCTGTCATTCTATGGAAGTAAAATGTTCTATAGTTATCTTTATTTTTTTCATCTACATTTACATAACCACCAATTCTGTCAAAGTCTCCAAAGAATCTATCAGGCTCTAATTCTCTCCAACCTTCATAGCTACCATACTTAAACTTAACAGTCTTATTAGTTTGAATAGCTTTAATAACATCTAGTGTTGCTTGTGATATGTTAATCATTTTGTTTTCCTCACGTAAGTCCAATTATCTCTATCAAATTCAAGACCTAATAAGTCTCTAAGTCTCCACTCTAAGTTATCTAGCTTAATTAAATCACTTAGCCATAAATCTCCAACTTCATGTAATGTAGACGTTGCACTATCTAATTCTTTTAGATACTCTGCATATTTATCTAACTCTTGTGAAGTTAATTCAATAACTGTTTTAGTTTTTAAATGTTTTACTTTCATTTTCCTTGACCTCTATATTTCTTAAATGTCGATTTTTTTCTTTTGGGCATCGTGGCAAAGCCGACATTTCCTCTACCAATATGCGTTTTCTTTCCTCTAGAACCAGTTATAGGTTGATGTTCTACTCTTCCTCTGTTTATTCTTAATGCCATGTGTCAAATCCTCTTGGTTCAAAGTCTATTGCTTCTTCTACTTCTTTTACAGTTATTGTAGGAGCAATACTATTTCCCTCGCTATCTACTCCTAAGATTAAACCATTCCCTGCTAAAGTTTGAGAATAAGTATCACCATGATAAGTAAAGAACAGTTGGTCTTCTACAAATAAACCTTCATCATCTACATAGATGCCGTTGGTATTATCAATTCTAGCCACATCAAAAGTAGCACAACCAACTAACTCATAAATGTTTTTAAGAGTATCATCATGTTCTACCTCTCTGACTTCTTCTTTTTTTACATCAATTAATATTGCTTTCATATTTCTCCTTATGTCATTGTTAGTAATCTTTCTTTCTCAGCTACTGCCATGTACTCAATATCTTGAGAGGATACTGCCTCACGACAATGATAAGATAAAAACTGTATGAGTAGAAAAACTGCGTAGTCATAATCAAAACTATAGACACTTTCTTTCTCACCCTCGTCAGTCCAATGTTCCCAAATGTAATTTATACAATCTTCTCTTAGGTCAGGTCTGTTCGGTAGTTGCCACTTCTCTTCTACAACTTCTCCTATATATTTCATTAGTTCTTCTTGATTCACTTTTGTAACTCCTCTATCATTTGTTTTAAGTTTTCTATTTCTTCCTCTAGTCTTCCTAAAGTACTACTAATATCAGATTTAATATCATCTTTTAAATCAATCCAAAGCCTATCATATTCATCATTGATATGTTCCATAGCATATCTATGATTATCTTCCTCAGTTTGTTTAACATCAGCTATATCATTATGAATACTCAGTATCGTATCTGCATACTCTATAGTATCTTCAATATAACTTTCCAATCCACTTAGAACTGCGTGTTCTACTGCTGTTTTGTCGTATGCACTACTCATGCTATTACCCTCTCTTTTTTCTTGTGTCCTATTGTATCATACTCAGGATATAAATGTGAATACTTCCATGTCCAATCAATTTTAAATATATCTAATAAAGATACAACAAATAATTGTGCTTCAAAATCATCTTCAAACAATTTACATTTATCACATCTTGATATAGCCATGCCTTCATCAGACTGATTAGTTTCACAATATCCTAAACCACCACAACTTTTACAATCAGACCACTTTCTATTGTATTCATTGGGTCGTTTAAAATTCTTACCAAATCTTTTATATTTCATAATGCCCTCGCTTCTATTAAGTTATCAATTACAAAACTGTATTTATCCATTGTCGGACTCCTCTATTTCGTCACCTAAACTTTCTTTATCAATACTTACAACTAAATGACCTTCTATATTGTCTGTAAGACTTTTTATAGCAAGTTTCTTTGCTTCCTCTATAGAACAATCTGTTGCCCAACCTGTAAAATCTACAGTTATATTGACTGCAACTTCTGTATATTTTTTATTCTTCATTGTCAGACTCCTTTATATATTCTTCAATTGGTACAGACTTTTCTTGTTTTGTTTTCTCGTCATATACCCATACGTTAGTACTCCAAGATATAATTTCGTTATCGTAGCCGTCGCAATATTGCCTGTTTTCATATAAAAGTCTGCCTTCTTTAAAATGAGTAGCAAGTTCATCATCAGAACAATCTTCTTGCTCATAATCTTTATCATCAAAATAATTATCAGGTAATTCCCATATAGTCTCTATTGTTTCAAATACTTTAAGTTTCATTGTTGGTCTCCTCTGTATAACCTCTTAGGTGTTCTACTTCACACATGATTTTTTTGTCTCCGTTATGCCAATCTTCTACTAATTGTTTCCAATTATACTTACCTGTTTCAGGGTGAAACTTTGTATTAGGATGTTCGTATTCAGAAAGTGCATAATGCAACCTATGTGAAAAATAAAATCCATTGTCCAAATCATCTTCGTATTTATCAATAAACTCTTCTTTTGTAAGCGTGTATAAATCTATTTCTTGTGTCTTAGCTAGTATCTCCTCATCACACCAACTTAGAAAATCTTCTTTAGCTTCTTCTAACTCACTTATATTTAAGTTACCAAAACTATGTACTTCAAAATCATTACTCATATTATTGCCCTCGCTTCTATTAAGTTATCAATTACAAAACCAGAATAATCTGTTCTAGCTTTAGCCTTTGCTTTTAAACCAACCACTACGTTAGGTTCATCTAAAAATCTCATATCGTGTTTGTCTCCATCTATAACTTTCAAGCCTTTGAAGAAAGAAGGTAACTCATCTCTAAACACAACTGCTTTATTTTCTGTTACACTATCAAATAGTTTAGCATACTTGTCATTAGCTTCTGAATAACTCCATGTTAAATGATAATTAGGTATGTTGTCAACTTTTCTAGTAGGTATCTTAGTGTAATCATAAAACTGCACATCAGGAAAATACTCAAAGATACTTTTATCTTTCTTAATCTTGATAGTCTCCCATTGAATATCTGATGTACCATTCAATCTTAAAGCAGGTAGCTTTCCTAAGTCTTTACATTCTTTTTCAAATTTAAAAATGTCTTTAAACAATTCAGTCATAAAAGTTCCTTTGTCATTTAAAAACATTAAGGTCTTTCTGATTCTAGCTTTCTGAACACTATTATAGAATCCATTTCCTGAAAGATTTAAACAAGGCTCGTGGCACTTAGCAATAGTAGAATATGGACATACAGTATTCTTGCCGTCTGCTAAATTATGTGGAGCTAAATACATAATCCTACTAAAGTATTTATCCTGTATCTTATTGCTTTTATCTATTTTGACACTACTACTTGATAGTAATTTATATGTTGGCATAGTTTCTTCTCAATTAAAAAGTGTGTAGCTAGTGCATGGAGGTTTAGTTCTCATTTACTTTTATCCTAACCTTGATGCCTAAGCAAAGGATTTTATAAGGCTCTCTCCTAGCTACACTTGAAGGTCTAGTAGTTTATAGTCACAAATAGAGATAACCTTCTCGCACTCTACTGCTGACTTTGTATTTCCTTATTTAGTAATTGTAAAAATATATTTATTATCAAGTTCAGGGTGTTGATATAAAGAGTATCTACCCCTCGCATGTTTACCTGCACCCACGCTTGTTTTCATTCTATCTTTTGAATCTAAAACAAACCAATCACCTGCCGACATACTACCTACTAAATCTCTCCAAAAAGATTTAGGTGTAGTTTCTCTAGGTGGTGCTTTTTTATTTGTTACAATTTCAAAAGTTGGCATTTTTCTTCTTTTAATAATTTTAGTTTTATGTGGCATAATATTTCCTTAAATAGTTGGTTAAAAAATGTGATAGTTTTTAAAAGGAACTACCAAAACCTACATAGTCACTCCTCGACCACTTTTATCTTACTATGTATAGGATAAATGGGATAGGACTAGTTATTAACACGTTAGTAATTCCTATCTATTACTAGCATGTTTATCTTAAACTCTGAATTTGATATTTAGTAGGCTCATAAGTTTGTCTATATGGTGTAATAGAAACTAACTTAAAACCCTTTTTATGAATCTCAAATATATCTTCTCTATGAGAATAGTTCTCTAAGTATCTGTATTTGTTATCTTTTAAATATCTTTTAGCACTCTCTAGTGTATTGAATATTTTCATATTAATTCCATTCGTTTCTTGTTGGGGTATTATACGCTCAACCCCAAAGCGAGGTCAAGCGTAAGTAACAAGTAAGACTATACAACTCTTTTTAAGAATCTTCTAAAGAGAGAACTGTCGTAACTCCTATTTAAATTTAGAGCCTTAAAAGAACTTTCAATATCTCTATTAAAATTAGGATTAGTTTTGTAAGTATTAGGTACTCTTAAGATAGTCATTGTAGGATTTGTTTCTCCTGCTTTAACTGTGTAATCAGCAAATCTAACCTCATCTGTTTTTTTCCCTGTCCTAAAATTTTTAGGTAGGATTTCATTAAGACTAACTTTACCATAGTTATGAACTCTAAAAGATTTTCCGTCAATAGTTTCATATCTTTCTTTAAGTTTTCTAACTTTAATCATAGAGATTCCTTCTTCATTACCTCTATTCCATAAGTCTTGTAACTCTTGTGGAGCAGAACTTATAGGTAAAGTAGTATTAGAACCACGTCTACTGTATTCTAGCACAGTATTAGCTAATTGTTTATTGGGCATATCTTATATTCCAATTATTGAGTTTAAATAAAAGTGGTAAACTCATTCCACTATTCGTTTCTTGTTGAGCATTTTACACTTGACCATTTTCACAGTCAAGCGTAAGTAACAAGTAATACTTTATCTCCAAGTTAAATGTTTTCTATTAAGTAAAACATCTAATGGATTTTTGTCAAAACCATAAGCAGTCCACCAACTCTTAGGCTTAATATTATTATTAAGTTTTAAAGCATCGCTTAGTGCTGATTCTCTCCATTCTCTGAAGGCTAAAGTTTTATATTTATCTAAAGTTATTCTTGCTCTATGATTATTGGAGCGTAGCATAACCCACTTGCGACCAATCTTAATAGTATAAAGTCTATAACCATATTTACCACACATAAAAGTTTTAAAGTGGTCTGACATTTGTGGATTTAATAATCTTTCCTGCCTTTCAGGACTTATAGTATCTAATAATATTTCCATTAAACTTCCTCCCAATATCTAAACTTAATAAAATCAACCCTTCCATGACCTTTTAAGAAATAAACTAATTGTATCATAAGTTTCCATAGTCTAAAACTTAATTTAGTTCTGCCATTTTTAGATTGACAACCCTTGTAAATTAAAAAACTAGGTAAGGTTATGTAAGGATAATAAACATGCCATTCACTAGCCATTAAATCTATATTATAATGTCTCATTTGTCACCTCTTTAACTTTTCTTAAAACCTGCATAATTTGTTTGCGGTTACAGAATCCCCACTCCCAATCTAAACCAGCTTGCTCATAAACATCAAAATAAGAATCCCAATCCTGTTCAATCCATTCTCTATTAACATCTGTATAAATGTAAATATCATACCAAGAATCTTTTAAAGGTAATGAACGTTTTTTAGTTCTATATAATTCCACAACAACATTGTTGGGAAAGCGTAGTGTTTTAAACATTCGTCGTGTGTTCAACATAATAAACCTCCGTAGGTTTGTTTTAACTCCGCACAATTGCGGTGTTTGTTGAGCATTTTAGCGACTGAAGTTTTTGGTGTCAAGCGTAATCGCACGCGTGATTATATTTATAATAGGGTTTCCTTGCTATTAATCCTTGCAATCCTTAAAAATAATAGTTATAATGCCTTGCAATCCTTAATTTTAAAGTAAGAAAATGCTTATAAGTAATGGTGTGTTGGTGTAGTAACACAGTAGATTGGTGTATTAGTAGGGTAACACACCAAAACAATGACAGAAAAAAAATAATTGTTGACATATTGAAATTTTTCTGAATGAAAAAAAATATTTTTGTTGACGCTATAAAAAAATTATGCTTGCGGTAAAAAAATATTTCTAGGTGATTCTATTCGTTGGGTGTATTTTGGGGTTCAAGCGTTGGAAATGGTTTCAGCGTAATAACTTAAAAAGGAAATAAAATGGTTAATAAAACTAAAAAAACTTTTAAAGAATGGGTGGCTTCTAGCAAGGAACAATTAGAAGCTTTACAACAGCAACCAAAAGAAGAGCAAAACGAAAAGATTGCTTGGGGGGAGGTTAAAAGTCTTACTACGCATCTATGTAGTAAGGAAATCAAAAACAGACCTAAAGAAGCCGTTTATAATCGCGTATCAGCTTTTCTTTACAATGAAGTAAACAAGGGAACGGGATTTACTAAGTTGCAAGTTCTCAAAATAAAATCTTCTGAGACCTTTCCTAAAACTTTTCAAAAGAAATTTTTGCAAAGTTTCAAACAATGGGAAAGTGAAAACTTAGCATGAATATTTCACTTAAACATCTAGCCATTTCTCAACAAGAGGACTTGAGACTAAAAACATTAACGGGAAAGGAACTTTTTATCCGCTTAATGTTTGAAGAGAACTGCAAGGAAAGACTTGCAAATAATCAAGAGCCATATTCTTGTATTGAAGAGTACATGAACCGAAATGAAAATTTTGTAATTCATCTTTACAGAAGAAAGGGCGGAATATTTAGTTAAACTATAAAGGAGTAAGTCTAATAAATTTACTCCTTTTTTATTATGGCAAAAAATAAAAAAACAATAAGCGAAGATAATCAAGATTTAGAAACCTTGAATACTTTGCACGAAGCCACAACCCAAAATAGATAAAACATTTAATAAAATCTGGACGAACATAGAAAAATTATCTTTCTATTTAGAAGTTTTAATTTCTGTAGGGGAGTTAGATTTAGAAAATCAAGAATTACAAAATGATTTAATTGTTTTAAAAGAAGTTTATGAATGTTTAGAAGATGCTGAATTTCTTATGCAGGGTTTAAATAAAAAACCTATTAAGCACTAAAAAATAACATCTAAGCACCCCAACTTAGATATTTTTTAAGGGTAGTTAAAAGCTACCCTTTTTTTTATTTGTAAATATTCTAAAAATAGTATTTAATAGATTTACTTATTTATAAATATAGGAGAAAAAATGGAAATAAGAGAAAGAGTTAGTAACGAAAGGGTAGAAAGAAAAGTTAAGTTAATGGATAAAGTGAAAGCATTACCAAAAACTGAAACTTACAAGAGTAGAAAAGAATATCAAAAAAATAATAAAGATGATTTAAGGCATCAAGATATTATTAATTTGATAGATGATTTTTTAGTAGTGGCTTTGCACATGAAAGAAGAGAAGGAAAAAGGGGAAATAATGTCTTTGAATATGTATTGTGGAATTCATGGACATTGCAGCATGACTAAAAAAGGAATTTTAGAAATTGCTGGTTGCTATGATGAAGGAAAACTTTTGCCTTTTCTAACTGATAACAATGGGGAGTCTTTTTCATTAAGGCAACGAAATGCCTTACAAGATATTCATGAAAGCATCTATGAGAAAAATATAGATGAAAAAGACTTAGTTGGAACTATTGAAGGAATAGATATGTGGTGGAACTCTTAACCAATAAAACTAATTAAGAAGGGGTACTTTAATCAGTACCCTTTTTTTTACTTGTAGATAATTTAAAAATGTTATTTAATAGATTTACTTTTTAAATATAGGAGCAAAAATGGAAATAAATAATATTAAAAAAAATATAGAAAAATCCTTAACCAATAAAGACTTAAATCTTTCGCACGTTAGGGTTGAAAGGGGAGCAATAGACGAAGGAGAGGAAAACGTAACTTATTACACTTCAATAGCTATTGAGCCTTCATTAGAAACTGGAGAGATTGAAAAGGCTATAGAAAAAATTATGCCTTCTGAATGGTGCAAGCACGACTTTGATTGTTGCGGTAATTGGTATCAAGGCGGTTTTAATGTTGTTGACAAATATCCCTTCATATCAAATTCAGGCAGTTACTTAGTTATTGTAAACTGGAATAAAAATATTTGATAATTTAATTATTTAACTTTTAAAAGGGGTACTTTAATCAGTACCCTTTTTTTTTATTTGAAAATAATTTGTAATGTTTTTGAATTTCAAACGTTATAGAGAGTATGAATACAAAAAATAACAGTCGAGAGACTATAAATTTAGGTACTCGTTTAACTTTTGAAGAACTTGTAGAACTACAGAATTTATTTAGCGATATAAGAATGGCAAGAGATGAGTTAGCTTCTAAAGGTTACGAGATTGGCAATTATTATCTTAATAGTATTTCAGATGCTGAAAGAATTCTCTTACCATTAGAAGAGGAATGTATAGATTGGGAAGAGATAACAAAAGATTATTAAAAGGAGGATAAACAACTTAAAAGAGGGGCTTAATTGCTCCTTTTTTTTGTGTTGGTAACTAGGAATGAATTTAAGACGTTCTAAACCCTCTAAAATCTCTTATCCCTTACGATACCCTTAGAAGTTTGTGAAAGTCTCTCTAAGGGATTGTTAAGGCTATAGAAACGTACTTAACTCTTTGATGTTAAACCCCTATATCAGACATTGATTATTTTCCTATATTCTAAGTAAACTTCATAAACTCTATAAATCTCTCTAGGTTTTGGTCTGTTTCTTTGTAAATCTTTTGAAGTTTTTAGAAACTTTTAAAGCTTTATAAGTCTTTATAAATTTTTAAGGGTTAAGTCTTTAGATTTTAGATTTATAAAGTTCTTTAAAGTAAGGTAGGTTTATAAAGATTTATAAAGTCTTTTGAAGTAAGGTAGGGAGGTAGGACACCCGCCCCCCCTCTCCCCTATATATGCACAATCTCATACATTTCTAAGGATTTTGAGTGTTAAGTAAAGGTTTGGTCGGGGGTCTGTGGAACTGATAAGTCTTAATAAACTACATAGAGTTACATAGTCTGTGGTGTGTCTTTGCTAGGTACTATGACCGGGCATAGTTAACTATTATTATACAGTTAAAACCTGTTTTTGTCAAGCAATATTTAATTTATTTTCATATAAACTTGACAGAATTCAAAATAGCCTATATAATAGATAACATATGAACTTGCCCAGTAATTCAAAAAGGAATCTTACAGAAAAACAACAAGACTTCCTTAGTAACTTAATAGAGACAAAAGGAAATTTAAAGCTTTCAGCCGAACTTGCAGGCTATGCAGGAAATCACTACCAAGTAATAAATAGTCTTAGACAAGAAATAGTGGATTTAGCCTCAACAGTCCTCGCAAGGGAAGCACCTAAAGCAGCCTTTAAGCTCGTAGAAGTTATGGAGAGCGATACAGCTATACCTCAAGCTAATACAAAGCTTCAGGCAGCTCAGACAATCCTTGATAGGGTTGGGGTTTCTAAAACAGAACGATTGGATATCAATCAGAATGTTAATGGAGGCATATTCATATTACCTGAAAAACAATTAATAGATATAGAGCAAGAAGACTATGAAGATATTTCTGACTGAATACCAAATAGAAAATAAAGTATATGCAGGAATTAATATTTTTGCAATGAATGAAGATGAAGCAGAATTAATTGCTTCAGAACAAGGAGTGACTATTGTTGGTGAAATAACTGGTATAACTTTTAGAGAAGAGTTTGATAATTATTTAACACAAGTAGAAGAAGTCCATATAGAAGATAGGATATTACACTAATGGCAGCAAAGAAAAAGAAAAGCACAGTTAATAAAGCAGGTAACTATACTAAACCTACTATGCGTAAGAATCTTTTTAATAGGATTAAAGCAGGAACTAAAGGTGGTAAAGCAGGTCAATGGAGTGAAAGGCACAGATGCTTGCTAAACAATACAAAGCTAAAGGTGGGGGCTATAAGTAATTATGGCACTTAAAAAGTCTCAGAAGTCTTTAAAGCGTTGGACTAAACAGAAATGGAGAACCGCTAGTGGTAAAAAGTCTTCAAAGACTGGAGAGGTCTATGCACCTGCAGCTACAATAAAGAAACTTAAATCAACTGCAGCAGGTAGAAAGAAACTAGCAGCAGCTAATAAAAAGAAAAGAGAAGCAACTAAAAAAGGAAAGCAACATGCTAAACATGGGTTGCATAAAGGAAAGAAAAGATAATGGCTAAAAAGAAAGACCCCAAATTAGTAAAGGCAGGTGTATCAGGATATAATAAACCTAAACGTACTCCTAACCACAAAACTAAATCACATGTTGTTGTTGCAAAGAAAGGCGATAAAACTAAAACCATAAGGTTTGGACAACAAGGTGTACGTGGTGCAGGTAAAAATCCAAAGACTGCAAAAGATAAAGCACGTAAACGAAGTTACTATGCTAGACACAATGCACAGGATTCTAGTCCTGATAAGTTTAGTGCTCGTTATTGGTCACATAAAGTAAAATGGTAAAAGGGTTACTAGTTGTATTTGTTTTAACAGGTTGTGTTAATACTAGTAAGTTTATAGAACTAGAACACATATCAAGTATTAAAGATGGTAAGCCTTTTAATGATAATAGAGAAACTTCAACAGATTTATTAATGGGTGGTTATCGTTATACAAATAATGGTTGGACAACAAGTATAGCCATAGGTATAGAAACATCAAATGACTTAGAAGGAACAAACCCAAGAGCAAAAATCAGTATAGGTAAAGAATGGCAAAGCAATTAGGAAGTGATGAAAAGCCTCTTATGTTTAGAAAAACAATAGCAGGTAAAGGCTCTAGAGCAAGGTCTGGAGTATACAGTAAAGAATATAGAGATAACTTTGATAAGATTTTTGGTAAAAAAGAAATAAAAACTAATTAGGAGATAAAATGGATATATTAATATTATTAGTTGTTATAGTTGTTGTTGGTGCAGTAGTACTTAAAAAGTCTAAGCCTAATACATATAATAACATTAAAAATAAATTACTTAGCTTAATTAAAACTAAGTAATAAATGGCATACTCACAACAAGTACTAGATAGATTTGCTAGTGTTCTTAAAGACCCTGAAAAACATTCAGTTGGTCGCTTTGACCCCACAGACCCAAATGTAGCTACAGGAATGACAGGAGCTCCTTCTTGTGGTGATGTTATGCGTCTTCAATTAAAACTTGATGGAGACTTAATAGAGGATGTTAAGTTTAAAACATATGGTTGTGGTTCTGCAATAGCATCTAGTACTATGTTTGTAGATATGCTTAAAGGTAAAACTGTAGCAGAAGCTAAAGCAATAAAAGATAAAGATATAGCAGAAGCCTTACAACTACCTCCTATTAAACTACATTGTAGTGTACTAGCAGAAGAAAGCATACATAAAGCCATAGAAGATTGGGAAACTAAAACAGCCTATAGAAAACATAATCAACTATGAACGGCTATATAAAAAAGAAAGGAAAAACTATTCCTTTTGGTTATGAGCTTTCAGAAATCAAAGGTTACGTTAAACCTATACCCTCACAACAAGAAAGTCTAGCAAAGTTTATTAAACTTATACAGGAAGAAAAGTTAACTCTTCGAGAAGCAGCTAGACAACTTTCAGAAGAAACAGGACGTTCTATTAGCCACGTAGGTATATCAAAGATAGTTAAAAAATTAGAACCTGACCCACCCCCAAGCAAATACAGATATTCTGCTGAACAAAAGCGGAAGATGGCTTTAGCTAAAAAAGAAAGAGAAATAAAAAAAGCAAAAGAAAAAATATTAGCTAAAGAAAGAAAGGTTAAGAAAGAAAAAGAAATAATTACAAAAGCAACGGAGTCTACTACTAGTAATATTGTAACATCTGAAGACTTAGAGTCCGTTGCTCCTTCGGTACAAGAAGTTATAAAAAACTCTAAAGTTATCTTTCATCCTAACGAAGGACCACAAACAGAGTTTTTAGCTGCAGATGAAAAGGATGTTTTATATGGTGGTGCTGCGGGTGGTGGTAAAAGTTATGCTATGATAGTAGACCCTCTACGTTATGCTCATAGGTCAGCACATAGAGCATTAATTCTTAGACGTTCTATGCCAGAACTAAGAGAGATGATTGATAAATCTAGAGAGCTTTATCCTCAAGCATTTCCGGGTGCTAAATTCAGAGAGGTTGAAAAGCTTTGGAACTTTCCAAGTGGAGCTAAAGTAGAGTTTGGTTTTCTTGAGCGAGATGCTGATGTATACAGATATCAAGGACAAGCCTATTCTTGGATTGGTTTTGATGAAATTACACACCTTCCTACCGAGTTCTCATGGAACTACCTAGCTTCTCGTTTAAGAACAACAGACCCAGAAATTAAAACATACTTACGTTGTACAGCTAATCCCGGTGGTGTTGGTTCTCATTGGGTTAAAAATAGATATATAGAACCAAATAAACCTAATAAAAGTTTTGAAGGAAAAGATGGTTTAACTAGAAAATTTATACCTGCAAAATTAGCAGATAACCCATACTTAGCTAAAGACGGCATCTATGAACAGATGTTAAAGTCTTTACCTCCTATACAACGAAGACAACTATTAGAAGGTAATTGGGATGTAGCAGAAGGAGCAGCATTTGTAGAATTTGACCATACTGCTCATGTTATTCCTCCATTTGAGCTACCTATACATTGGGAAAGATTAAAAGGTGTTGACTATGGCTATGCCTCAGAAAGCTGTTGTTTATGGGGAATATTAGATTTAAATGATAATACTTTGATTATTTATCGTGAATTGTATCGAAAAGGCTTGACAGGTCAGGAATTAGGTGCTATAATAACCGATATGGAGTTAGAAGACCCTTTCTCCGTAAATGGTGTTTTGGATACCGCAGCTTGGGCTAATACAGGAACAACTGGACCAACTGTAGGTGAAGAGCTTTTAAAAGCAGGACACAAACTAAGAAGAGCAGATAAGAATCGTATTCAAGGTAAAATCCAAATACACGAATATTTAAAAATAAGAGAAAACGGAAGACCTAAGTTGCAGATATTTAATACGTGTCCTAACTTAATAAGAGAGTTACAAAGTATTCCGTTATCAAAAACAAATCCAGAAGATGTGGATACACATGCTTCGGACCACGCATATGATGCGTTAAGATATATGATAATGAGTAGACCTCGTATGGAAAACCCATTAGAAAGATTAAGAGGTTTTAAAAGAGAAATGTATAAACCGGCTGATTCTGAATTTGGATATTAAAATATATGGCTGAAAACGAAAATACATTTTTAAATGCTGACAATATCTACGAAGATGTAGAAGGTGAGTCAGGTAAAAGTTTAAATTTAGAAATAGACCAAAAACAAAATCTTGTAGGGATTATTAATGGTCGTTATGCTCAAGCAGAAGATGCTCGACAAACTGATGAAACTCGTTGGTTAAAAGCATACGAAAACTACAGGGGTCTTTACAAAAATTCAGTTAAATTTAGAGATAGTGAAAAGTCTCGTGTTTTTGTAAAGATTACTAAAACAAAAGTATTAGCTGCTTTTGGTCAATTAGTTGATGTTATATTTGGAACAGGTAAATTTCCAATAGGTATAGCAGAAACAAAACTTCCAGAAGGAGAAAAAGAAAACGCTTATCTTGATACACAAAATCCTACACCTAGTATTGAAATAACAGACGAAAATAGAGGTAATATAGTTAACCCATTTGATGTTGGCTATGAAGGGGATGGTAGAGTTTTAGAAGCAGGTTCTACTTATAATAAAATAGAAAGCCTAGAAGAAAAAGCAGATGGTATGCTTGCAGAAGGATTATCAGCTATACCAGATATTCCTGAAATTAGTCCTGCACAAAAAGCTGCAAGAAAAATGGAAAAATTAATCCATGACCAAATAGAAGAATCAAATGGTTCTGCAGAAATAAGAAATGCTTTATTAGAATCTGCATTACTAGGAACAGGAATAGTTAAAGGACCATTTAACTTTAATAAAAAATTACATCAATGGTCTTCAGAAGGAGAAGAAAGAAACTATAATCCTTTAGAAGTTAGAGTACCTCGTATAGAGTTTGTTAGTTGTTGGGATTTTTATCCTGACCCTGCTGCAACAAATATAGAAGAATGTGAGTACATAGTTCATAGACATAAAATGAACAAAAGTCAATTAAGGCAACTACGTAATATGCCTTACTTTGATGAAGAAGCAATACGAAGTTGTTTGCAAAAGGGAGCAAACTATGTTGAAAAAGATTTTGAAAGTCAACTTAAAGATGATGCAAGAAGTGATGAAAGTTACGTAAGTAATTTTGAAGTTCTTGAATACTGGGGCATAATGGATGCAGAGTATGCAAGAGAAGTTGGAATTGAACTATCTGATGATATAGATGATTTAGATGAAGTTCAAATAAATGCATGGGTATGCGGAGATAAATTGCTAAGAGCAGTTATTAATCCATTTACTCCTTATCGTATACCTTATAATGCATTTCCATACGAAAGAAACCCTTATAATTTCTTTGGTATAGGAGTAGCTGAGAACATGGACGATTCTCAACAAATAATGAATGGACATGCTAGAATGGCTATTGATAACTTAGCACTAGCAGGTTCTCTTGTTTTTGATGTGGATGAATCTGCTTTAGTTGGTGGACAATCAATGGAAGTGTATCCCGGAAAAGTATTTAGAAGACAGGCGGGAATGCCCGGACAGTCAATATATGGCTTGAAGTTTCCTAATACTGCTCCAGAAAACATGATGATGTTTGACAAGTTTAGACAACTTGCAGACGAACAAACAGGCATACCTAGTTATTCTCATGGACAAACAGGTGTACAAAGTATGACTAGAACTGCTTCAGGCATGTCTATGTTGTTAGGTGCATCTAGTTTAAACATTAAAACAGTTATAAAGAATCTTGATGATTTTTTATTAAAGCCTTTAGGAGAATCATATTTCCAATGGAACATGCAATTCTTTGAAGGTGGTCTTGATGTTACAGGTGATTTAGAAGTTAGAGCTACAGGAACAAATAGCTTGATGCAAAAAGAAGTTAGAAGCCAAAGGCTTACTATGTTCTTACAAACTGCACAAAGTCCTGCTATTGCTCCTTTTGTTAAGATTTCTAAACTCGTAAGTGAACTAGCCTACAGCTTAGATTTAGACCCTGATGAAATACTCAATGACCCTGAAGAAGCTGCAATTATGGCTCAAATTATAGGAATGCAAAATGCTCAACAAGGAACAGGCGAAGAAACTAGCCCTACTGGTCAACAACCCGGAAACATGGAATCCATTACTGGAACACCTCAACCACCTCAAGACCTTGGAAGTACAGGCACTGGTGGGGGCAACATCGGAACAGGAGATGTTCCGCAGTCAGGGGAGACTACGTTTAGTGGTACACCTAGAGCAGTTGAGGGATGAAGTAGTAGAAGCAATTAATAGACAGGAATAATAATGGCTAAGAAAAAATTAACAGATTTAACAGGGGATGGAAAAGTTACACGAGCTGATGTATTAAAAGGAAGAGGAGTATTTGCAGAAGGTGGTGATGTTAATCAACAAATGGAAATGATGCTAGGTGATAAAACATACTCACAAGAAATGCAAGACGAATTAGAACCTTTGCCTGAACAAACATCAATGGTTTCAGATGAAATTATGGAAAATGAATACCTAGACTTCATATTAGATGAAGCTTTAGAAGAAGAAGAAGAAAACTTCTTAATGGAACAATTAGAAAACAACGATAGATTATCTTTAATATTTGATAAGGTAATAGACGTTGCAACAGAATTCGCAGGGTCTGGACCAGTTAATGGTCCGGGTTCTGGAGTATCCGATTCGATACCCGCAAGGTTATCGGATGGGGAATTTGTCTTTACTGCTAAAGCAACTGAAGAACTCGGAGAAGACACTTTGATGTCTTTAATGAAAGAAGCAGAAGCTGCAGCAAATAAAAGACAAAGTGTCGCTTATGGTGGCATGATTGACGAGGAAGACCAAGCAATTCCTCTACCTACGCAAGAAAGTAAAGCAGCACAAGGTCGAGTACCTAATGTTGTAAAACAATCTCGTCAAGTAGAAGAAGAAATGTTAAAGTCAAGTCCTCGTAGATATTATGTACCCGTAAGTGGCTAATAGCAATAAAGCCACCCTAGAAATAGGCACTTTATTATAATAATAACCGAAAGGCTACCTTTACAAAACAAGCCCTCTAGTCGACATAGAGCTACCTTGTGAACGAAGCCCTGAGTAGGAGAAAAGAAAATGACTGAAGAAGTCTTAAAAGAAGAAGCCAATCCTTATAATGCAAAAAAAGAATGGCACAATGTAGAAGATAAACCTTTTGTATCGTCAGATAGTTTATTTTTTGCACCAGAAGCAGAAGCTAACGCTGAACCTGAAAGTGTAGAAGAGATAGCACAAGAAGTAAGTGAGGATAAACCTTACAAACGTCCTAACTATAAAAAACGATATGATGATTTAAAGAAACATTATGATAGTAAACTTAATGAATTTAAGTCTAGAGAACAAGAGTTATTGGAAGAAGCTACTAAAAATAGAACTGAATACAATACTCCTAAATCTGCTGAAGAACTTGAAGAATTTAAAAATGAATATCCTGATGTATATGAAGTTGTAGAAACTGTAGCTCACTTACAAAGTGAATCTAAGGCAAAAGTTCTAGAAGAACGTCTTAGTCAACTCCAACAAAGAGAGCAAGAGATTGCACAACGAGAAGCTTTAAAAAGGTTAGCAGAAAAACATCCTGATTTTGAAGATATTAAAAATAGTGATACTTTTCAAGATTGGACAAAAGAGCAACCTGAATCTATACAACAATGGATAACAGGTAATTCTGATGATGCTGATTTAGCTTCACGTGCTCTAGATTTGTTTAAAAAAGATTTTAATATATCTTCTTCTGAAAAGAAAAAGTCATCTTCTAAACCGACTAAACAATCTGCTGCTGATATGGTCTCCACTAAAACAACTAGTGTAGATACTAAGCAAGAGAAAGTTTGGTCAGAAAGGGAGATTGCTGCACTTAGTATGGATGAATTTGATAGATATGAACAAGAAATCAGTTTAGCTATGCAAGAGGGCAGAATCACAAAATAAACTATAATTAACTTAAAGGAGAATATCCCATGGCTCAATTTTTTGAACCCTCAACGGATACTAATGCTAACTTTGCAAACTCCGTAGCAGGACAAACTAATAGTTTCTTTTTACCTTCGG
>VTLG01011179.1_pt1 | contig 33083 bp, 41 predicted proteins | sample 4694571 | NCBI WGS metagenome assembly VTLG01 (sample SAMN12604809, study PRJNA352737) | marine metagenome | biome: ENVO:00000447; feature: ENVO:00000209|ENVO:00000569|ENVO:01000036; material: ENVO:00002151; isolation source: viral sequences binned using virsorter ...
AAGAAATGCACACAACTTCCCACTTGACTTAGCAGCTGCTGAGACTAGTGAAGTTGCACTTGTTGCTCCTGCTATTGGTTAATATAACTGAATAATTTAAAGACCTCCTTTTGGGGGTCTTTTTTTATGTCTTGATAAATATTTCAAAAAAGATATGCCATATTTACCGCCTAGTAAAAGATTAGATCCAACTATAGAGACAGTAGAAAACTATCTTTATGAGATAGGTGAGATGAGTGATGATGGAAGTAAAGTTATTATTGAAGGAATAGAGATTGAGATTGAGAAGAAAACTGAAACTGGTAAAGCACCCATGAAATTGATGTTGCATTTTGATCATCCAGGTGCTGCAAGATATATTAACAAACTTAAGCAGACTGTATGGAAAGAGTTAAAACAATATTATCACATGCCTTATAATGATGTTACTGTGAAAGGTTATAAGGCACTCCCATTTGGATATAAGACAGATGGATCTTATACAATTCTTAGTTTTGATATTGAGCAACTTAAAGCGGTTCCAAAAGGTGCTGTCCCTGCACCTATTCAAGAAGAAGGAACAACGTATATATTAAATGCTGCATTGAATGATAATGCAGATATTACTGCAAATCCTCAAAGGCAGATTCTTGTTGATGGTAAACCTATAAAATCAGAAACAAAATATAAGATATATCCAAAATTAGAAAAGTTGTTTGGTCCATATAAAGGCAAATTGGATAGTTGGCTCTGGACATATTATCAACAGAATAAAGTATTCTTGAAGGAGTATGGTCATATTAAATGGGATCCTTTCGAGTTTGGGGATAGAGATTTTGTGACATTCTTTGAAGAACATATGGATAAAATGAAGAGAGAATCAGGAATTAAAGCAGGGGATTATACAACATGGAACCCATCTGATATATGGGCAGTTAAAGGAATGAATAGTGTTAGGACTGAACTTAACAAAGCACTTAAAAAAGGAAGTTTGATAGAGATGAATAGTATATTGATTCATTTAATGGAGGATAATGAACTGATGGGGATATCTCTTAAAATGATAAAGAGTGGTGCGGATGCCCATGTAAAGTTACATAATGTTGAAACATCTGCTGCTTTAAAATCTTTGGGTTTAGTTCATCAAGTAGAAGAATATACTATGAAAGATATTTCTTTTAGATATGATAATATTTGGGAAGGTGATACATCATATGTTCCTACTCAAGTTAAGTTAGGTAAGAAGTATGAAGTTAACATTAGAAGAGCAGGTAATGGTGTAGGTTTTAATACACAAATTAAAGGTGCTGCTGCTCAAGGAGGACAGACTCCTACTTGGATGGTGGTTGAATCATTGTCGTCTTCTACATTACCATCTGGAATGAAATTGAAAAAGTTTAGTAAAGATGTTACTGATTATCCTCAATCAGAAGATGACTTTGTAAAAGAAACAAAAGGTTATCAAACAATGTATGAGTTTATAACCAAAAAGCAAAGTAAAGCAAAGTCATGGACTAAATTCCAACTTTATATGGGTGGTTTTTATGGAAAAGGTGCTAAAGGGAAGCAAGTTGCTATTGTTAGATGTATGTTAATAACTTTTTGGTATGCTGCTCTTAAAAGTTATTCAGCAAAGAATGTAAAATCTGCTGAGTTTTGGACAGACCTTTTATATACAGGTATGAAGATAAAACCTGGTAGAGAGTTTGCTCCTCATGCAAAGATTTCATAATGGATCTAGATGATCAAGTTGAATTAAGTCATCTGTTACTATCCGAAAGGGTATGTAGAGTCTGTGGTGAAGAGAAGAATCTGATAGATGGATACTACAGAACACGTAAGAATACTACTCTTGCATCCTCCTATTCATATGAATGTAAAGAGTGTACCGTCAAAAGAATTACCAAGAACAGGAAGAAAGGTATAGGGTTTAAGGAATATAATAGAAGATTAGTAGAACAGAACAACCAGTGTGCCATCTGTAAGACCCTACAAGCAGGTGGAAACTATAATTCCTTTATGGTTGATCGTAATCCTGATACAGGGGACGTGAGGGGTCTTCTCTGTAAGAATTGTAATAATGCTCTTCGATCTGTGGGGGGTGATTTGCACACTCTGGAAAGTATGATACAATATTTGCAACACTATGAATGAAGTATGCATTTAGTTCTTCCTATCATTTCTATCGCTCTTATTTTGTTGGTGATAGTTTATTCAGTTATCCAAAGGTATAACCCACATTGATATGACACATATTATTCAATATATAATAAGTAAACTTAATGAGGCAGATTCATGCACGGAGATCTAGAACCTGAAGAGCATCATTGGCCAGAACCTGATCATGTAAATGATCTTTGGGAGGATATGGATCGACTCAACGCATTATACGAAGAGATGATGTGGCCTCATGATGATGTTTTGGAATTTGTTCCTGATCATGCGAACGATAGAATCATCATTAAAAATAGATCTATGGAGGAGAGAAAGCAAGATGAAGAACAATCTTGAAGAAAAAATTGATACTGCAAATGTTCGTATCAAAGAACTTCAAATCCTCATTGAGCATTGGTCAGATGCTCTCAAAAAACAATCCAATCCTAAATAAAATTTTTCAATGTCAATGCCAGAAAACATGAACTTTACCGTTTACTCAAAAGATGGTTGTCCATATTGTAGTAAGGTAGTTGAAGTATTAAAGTTATCAGGATTAAAGCATGTAGTATATAAATTAGGTGAACACTTTGATAGAAAAGCATTCTATGGTCAGTTTGGTGAAGGATCTACATTTCCTCAAGTAGTAATAGATGGAACCAATTTAGGTGGATGTACAGAAACAGTTCAATACTTAAGGGAGAAAAGATTAGTCTGATGAAAAAACTCAACGACTTTGAAACTGTTTATGATATGATAGAACATGCCCTTGAACTTTCGTATCAGGGTAAGATGCAATTGAAATTTTATGAGTTTCTAAAGTATCGTAAGACAACAAGGGTGGAGGTCGATGCTTTCCTTCAAAGTTCTACTGCAAAGGAACTTGGGAAGGAAGTATTAGATCTTGAAGAATATATTAAGGGAGGTTCTGATAATGACCATAAGCAATTGCGTGAGGCATATCATCACATTCCTAAACCACAAGCAAGAAAAATAAAAAATTATTTGGCAAAGATCCTTGAAGATGCAGTGAGGTATCGACATGACAAAAGACCAGGAAGAAGAAAAAAGCAATCTAAATAATGACAAACCTCAAATCAATAGAGGTGTAGAATTACTTTTACGAAACAGGAGAAGAAGTCCACCAAAACCTAAAACATTTCAAGTAACTTTCGGAAAACTTATTGCTCTTTGGAATAGAGAAATTGTTTTTCATTTTGATTTTTACTTGGACATCCGAAAAAAATAAACTCTCTGGAGCAGTGCCATGTCAGAAACATTAGTAGTAACCTTGACACTTACAACAGTTGTCTCGGCTCTTGCATTATTAGTTGGAGGTATGATAGGATGGATGGCAAGACAGCATTCTTATGAAACAACACCTCAAGTAGTGTATACTCATCCAGAAATGTTTGATGCAAATGGACAATTAGTTCCTGATGAAATTTTAGCCCTAAGAATTGAAACACATGACATCGACACCGACGACGAAGACGACTAAGAAGAGAGGTAGACCTCGTAAAACTGACGGTCCTAAATTACCTGCTGCGTCTAAAGCAAAGAAGAGAACAACTAAACCAGCACCTGCTATTGATTCTCTACCTACAAATCCTTTTGTATTTGAAGTATTAGATCTTGCTTCACAACAGAAGTCTTCTGCTAAAACAGTAGAAGCACTTAAACAGTATGAGCATGATTGTATAAAAATGATTATGGTATGGAACTTTGATAGTTCTGTAATCAGTCTCTTACCTACAGGAGAGGTTCCCTATGGAGAGACACAGGAGCAAACTGTGTATATGGGTAGTTTGTCAGAGAATCTTGCTAGAGAGGCATCAGGTGGTGAATCAGCAACAGGGCAAGACCTTGATGGTAGAGGTAAAACATCTTTAAGAAGAGAATATCAGAACCTATATCATTATGTGAAGGGTGGTAATGATGCTCTTGCTACAACACGTAGAGAGATGATGTTTATTAACCTTCTTCAAGGACTTCATCCAAGAGAAGCAGAAGTATTAGTTCTTACAAAAGATAAAAAACTTGGTGACAAGTATAATATTACATTAGATCAGGTCAAGGAAGCTTATCCTGATATAGTATGGGGTGGTCGTTCATGACAACTACGACAGAACAAAAACAAGAATCTAAAATTCAACCAGGAGATTACTCCTGTGAAATTCTATTAGAAAAAACCACAGAGGATAAGGCAACTGATAGGTCTTTTCCAACTGATGCTTATCTTGTTAGATATGTTGAAAATGGAACACAGCATTTGGATGTGACACGTTGTTACAAAATGGTGAATATTTTTGACATGTATTACGATAAATATGGCAAGGATTCTATTAAAGCGATAGAATTTGGACATGGCACTACTAAACCCAGTCAGTATGGTTACAAATCTCCTGAAAAAAAGAAGAGGAAGAGGAAACTATGAGTAAAAATAACATGGACAATGAGTTGTTGAGATCTCAAATCAACGATATCATTGAGGGTGAGATTCAGAATGGAATTAATGATTACCTAGAAGAGAAAGAGGAGAAAGCAAAGAGTGGAGTGGGGTTTGTTTCACCAGAGGAAGGATCACAGTTAAATGTAAGAATATCAAAGAATGAAGTAGATAAGATTATGAAAGAGTATAAGAGGATTAAGAGACAGGAGAAATCTAATTTGAGTCAAGTGAAGAAGATGGGTTTACTTGATAAGGATGGGAGACCTTTAGATGGACAAGATTGATACCCAAGGGATGAGTGGTGGCACGGTAGAAGGATGCATGGATAACGTGTATCCTCATGATGAGAATGGGGATCCAATTCTTCCTCGTGCGATTATTACACCTCGTAGGTTACATACTCCTGAAATGGTTAAGGAGTTGAAGATACTTATTAATGAAGTATTGGATGAAAGAGAGGGAAAGACAGGAGTATCATATTTTGATGCCGAACACTTCAAACACACTGTGGATGAAGAAGAACCACCTTACCAAGCTTGGAGCCAATGAGACTAGGAGTTATGTGTTCTGGTAACGGAACAAACTTCGAGAACATAGTTACAAATCCTCTTTGTAATAAACATGAAGTTGTGTTGATGATACACAACACTAAACAATGTGGTGCTGTTAAGAGAGCAGCAAAATATGGAATTCCTCATGTAAGAGTTCCCCATAAAGATGAAGTTGTGTTGATGATACACAACACTAAACAATGTGGTGCTGTTAAGAGAGCAGCAAAATATGGAATTCCTCATGTAAGAGTTCCCCATAAAGATGAAGATAAGATGATAGATCTCTTTAGAGTATGGAGAGTTGATCTTATTATCCTTGCAGGATATATGAGAGTGATTAAGAATCCATCTAAGTTTCCTGCTCCTATGATAAATGTTCATCCCTCTTTACTTCCAAAGTATAAAGGATTGAATGTAGTAGAAAGAGCAATGGATGCAGGTGAAGAATTTACTGGATGCACTGTCCATTATGTTAATGAAGAACTTGATGGTGGTGAAATAATTCTTCAAGGAGAAGTTCCTATTTTACCTGATGATACTGTAGAATCATTAACTAAAGCAATTCAAAGAAAAGAGTACGCAATTTTACCCTCCGCAATAGAACATGTTAAGCACCAATTACAGAAATAGAATCGTAGACATTTGTTGTCGCATGATATCCACAGACGGTGAAGTGGAATTGAGTGAAAGGATATGGATGACGAAATTGTGTGAGAAAAATGCTCATGCGAAGGAACTAGCAGGATCTATGCTTTGTCCCGATCAGATAGAAGATGTAGACGATTTGTAAAGTGAAATAACCTCTTATTTATACCATATAAATAATTTCGTTCATAAGTATTTTGCCTAATCTATGAACTTTATAAGATGAGAGACTCTACTGCTAATGTAGTAGGGTCTTTTTGTGCGTATAAATAAAAGTTAGGCAAAATACTTATAAAAAATCATGTCGGAATCCCCGAAGTCGCTGAAAGGCGATGGAAACTTTCGTGGCAGTATAACTTATGCTGAAGCTGAAAGAGAAATAGAGAATAGTACTTTTGAAAATAAAGTATTATGGGAGTATTATAAGTTGTTGAGATGGAGGGCAGAACATATTAAGATTAATTAAAACTGTATCAGAGAATACAAACAAACTTGCCTATATAGTATACCTGTGTTAATATTAACACAATCGTTCAACCTCATAGGAGGTCGCAAGTAAGCCGACACGGAACGGGTTCGTTCATCCCTTCGGGGACGCAAATGCCGACTGAAGGAACGGGGCAAAAATCCCTACTACTTTGGAGAAAACCGATGGCACAAGTCACATACCGTGGAGTCAAGTATGACACCACAGAGCGTAAGCAGGCTCAAACTCACAAGGTTCAAGAAACCTATCGTGGAGTGAAGTTCAATAAGGAACTAGTCACTGCTTAGTCACTTACTTATCAAAGGAATAAGCAGGGGTTTACGCCCCTGCTTTTTTAATATATAATCTTAAATGGAGATTATCTATGGCACTTCACATGAGAGAACAATTGATTAGAGCAGTCCTTGCACATGCTCATGGAGAGATAGAAAAACATAAAGCAAATGTCAATGTATATCTTGAGCATCCAGCAGGTATAGGAGAGCATTCAGATATCACAGAAGCAATTCAATGTGAGTTAGATAAGATTGCTAGGTATCATGATCAGGTAGAAGTTATAGAGAAATATTTTGCTGCCAAGAGGTAATGGATAGAGAAAAATTAAAACTTATTGTAAAGAATCTAAAGTTACTTGTAGATTCTTTAGAGTCTGAAGTATATTCAGATACTGAAGCATATAAATTTGAGAACTATACTCAAATGCACCCCCTTCCCACTGATTACGATGAGGTCTTTGATGACGATGACGGATACCCCGATTAAATTAGTAAGTGTAACACCCGATGCTGAACAGCACATGGCATATGTTGCTCGTGTCAGTAACCCTAACAATCAAGGCAATGATAAGTTTGCTGGTCTTCTTAAGTATTGCATCCAGCATGGTCACTGGAGTGTCTTTGAGCAAGCATTCATGACGGTAGAGATTAATACTACCAGAGGATTAGCAGCACAGATACTACGTCACAGATCATTTACTTTCCAAGAGTTTAGTCAGAGATATGCTGATACTAATCTTCTTGATAGTGTGATTCCTGTTCCTGATCTTCGCAGTCAGGACTTAAAGAATCGTCAGAATAGTAATGATGACATACCACAAGAGAAGAAGGAGGAATACCAAGCACTTATTGCTAGGCATTTTTCTGAAGCAATGGATTTATACAATGCGTTGCTACAAGAGGGAGTTGCAAAGGAGTGTGCGAGATTTGTTCTCCCACTAGCAACACCTACAAGAATCTATATGACTGGTTCTGTAAGATCATGGGTTCATTATATTGACTTACGTTCTGCACATGGAACACAGAAAGAACATATGGATGTGGTAGCAGAAATTCGTAAGATTTTTGCTGAACAATTTCCTACTGTTGCAGAAGCTCTTGATTGGGCTAAATAACTATCCCTTGTAAACTTTTATGGCTACCTATCCTGTTATTAATAAAGAAACTGGTGAACAAAAAGAAGTCGCAATGAGTGTCACAAAGTGGACTCAGTGGTGTGAGGATAATCCAGATTGGATTAGAGATTGGTCAGACCCATCTACTATGCCTGGCACTGGAGAAGTGGGTGAGTGGAGAGATAAACTGGTAAATAAGAATCCTGGATGGGGTGAAATCCTCAATAAAGCTGATAAATCTGGAGGTATCTCTGGACGTTTAGCTAAAAAGGGATCTTATGAATCTCAAACTCAATCCGCTTTTGATGTAGACTAACATGCCACGTAAAAAGAAATCAGATCAACCTATTGGTGTAGGTTTAACGGCTAAGCAGATGAAAAGAAAGAAACCGATAAATGCTGATATGATGAGGGACATTGAACCTCTTACTCAAAATCAGAAAACTTTATTTGAATCTTATAATAGCAATAAGAATCTTGTTGCATATGGTTGTGCAGGTACAGGTAAAACCTTTATCACACTTTATAATGCATTACAAGATGTTTTAGATCCTTCTAGTCCTTATGAAAAGATATACATTGTAAGGTCGTTAGTTGCTACTAGGGAGATTGGATTTTTGCCTGGTGATCACGAGGATAAGTCATCTCTTTATCAGATTCCATACAAACATATGGTTAAATATATGTTTGAGTTGCATACAGAAGCAGACTTCCAAATGCTTTATGGCAATCTTAAAACTCAAGGGACTATTGATTTTTGGAGCACCTCATTCATTAGAGGAACTACTCTTGATAAAGCAATTATTATAGTAGATGAATTCCAGAACTTGAATTATCATGAACTTGATAGTATAATGACAAGGGTAGGGGAGAGTTCCAAGATCATGTTCTGTGGTGATGCAACTCAAACTGACTTACTTAAACAGAATGAACGTAATGGTATCCATGATTTCATGAGAGTCCTTCGTATCATGCCTTCTGTTGACATAGTAGAATTCGGGGTTGAGGACATTGTTCGCTCTGGATTAGTTAAAGAATACATTCTTGCTAAATTGGAACTTAATTTATGACCTTTTCCCATTGTAATTTTCTTGGTGATCTTGAATTAGAAAAGAAAGAAACTCCTGGATGCCGACTGTATCATCTTCCTGATGGTCAGTGGGTTCCTTCTATTACATCAGTAACATCTTTCTATAACCGTCAGATCTTTATTGACTGGCGTAAGAGAGTTGGTATTGAGGAAGCAAATAGAATTACAAAGAAAGCAACTGCTCGTGGAACTGATTTCCATGAAGCAGCACAAGCATATCTAGAGAACAAAGAACTTAACTGGGATGATTATAGACCAGCAACTAAGTTTATGTTCCATCATGCTACACCATATCTGGACAAGATAAATAATATACACGCTATAGAAAGAACCCTTTACTCTGAGTACCTTGGTCTTGCTGGTAGAGTTGATTGTATAGCAGAGTATGAAGGTGAGTTAGCAGTTATAGATTTTAAGACATCTGAAAAGATTAAACCTGAGAAATGGTTGGAAAACTATTTCGTTCAGGAGACATTTTATGCTGCTGCTTACTACGAACTAACAGGTATCCCTGTCAAGAAATTGATCACCCTTATGGTAACTCCTGCTGGTGAAGTAAAAGTATTTGACAAAAGGAACAAAGGGGATTATATTAAACTTCTAGTTCGTTATATTAAAGAATTTGTATCTAACAATACTGGGACAGATGATGCCAAAGAATGAATTAGAAAAAGTTTTAGAAACTAAATTTTTCTGTCCTGCAAGGTTTGCACAGGAGATTGAATCTCTGGTGCAAGTTAATAAGGATATGAATTACATTGATGCGATTGTTTATTTTTGTGATAACAATAATATTGATGTTGAATCGGTTCCTAAATTAATATCTAAACCACTAAAAGAAAAACTTAAATACGAAGCACAGGAACTTAATTTCTTAAAGAGAAGTTCCAGAGCAAAACTTCCTATATGAAATAATATCTAATGTCTTATTACATAATGATGCCCTTTGATTGCTATAAAACTTATATTGCTTTGAAGTCTCATTTTACCAAAGACTCTTATGATTATCAGAGATATGGTAATAGACTTCCTAGATTGAAAGTAAAGTCTTTTTATAGTAGAAAGGATAGATTTTTCTTTGAGAAGATGTCTAGAGATTTTCCTGATAACGAAATAGAAGAATTTTTTATTTCTAATTTTATTTCAGGAACCGATCCTAAAAATGTATATATGGCAGATATTATTAAGAATGGTCGCAATACTTATAAGGATTGGCAAAAAAGAAATCAATCACTTTCTTATCTTTTTAAGCAAGAGGTTAACAATATATTTGACAGTAAAAATGTTGATGATATATTTGATTGTTCTAAAGGACACCCACCAATTCTGAAAAGTTATTTGGGGAAAAGAGCATCACTTGAAACTATGGTAATATGTGATATAATATTTGAGTATGGAACAAACTTTGATAAGAAACTGAATGACCCCGTGTGGGAAACCGTCAGTCGGAAGATTAAGAAGTATAAACCGTTCCTAAATATAGATGTACCCCATTACAAAAAAATCTTAAAGGAGATAGTTATTCATGGCTCTTAGTAATGCAGATGTTCTTGCTAATTTACAAGAACAGAAAACCCAACTAGAACAAAGTTTGGAAAGTAATCGCACAACATTGTTAAAGGTGTTGGGTGCTATTGATGTTCTAGAACAAATTGAAAATCAAAGCGATGAGGAAACACCTGCGGAGGGAGAATGAGTTTCTTTGATTCAGAAGTAGTGAGAGCAGAGATGGCAGAGGTTAGTGAACTTCAAGAAGAAGTTTACAATAACGTCTTTAAGTTTCCATCGATGCCTAAAGAAGATAAAAAATATCATGTAGAAATACTTGAGAGACTTCTGGATAAGCAAAGAGTTCTTTATACTCGTTTGAGTCTATCTGATGATCCTGAAGCCAAGAAGATGAAAGATCAAATCCATGAGGGAGCAACCGCTATGGGACTTCCTTCTAACATTGATATGAATTTATTCTTTAAGAATATGAATGAAATGGTTGAGATTATGAAACAACAGATTGACAACGATCAATTTAAGATGTAAACTGGGTATACACAAGCCAAATCAAAAGCAAATCTAATGTCATTTAAAGACCTAAAAAAACAATCCTCTCTAGGATCCTTAACTCAAAAGTTAGTTAAAGAAGTGGAGAAGATGAACACTACTAGTGGTGGAGCAGATGAAAGACTCTGGAAACCAGAAGTAGATAAAACAGGTAACGGTTATGCTGTTATCCGTTTCTTACCAGCACCACAGGGAGAAGACATCCCTTGGGCAAAGATGTATTCTCATGCATTTCAAGGACCAGGTGGTTGGTATATTGAAAACTCTTTGACCACAACAGGTGGCAAGGATCCTGTGTCAGAGCACAATCGTGAACTCTGGAACAGTGGTAATGAGTCCGATAAGGATGTTGTTCGTAGACAGAAGCGTAAGCTTTCTTACTATGCAAACATCTATGTAGTAAAAGATCCTACCAATCCTCAGAATGAGGGTGGAGTATTCCTCTACAAGTTTGGTAAGAAGATCTTTGATAAGGTTATGGAAGCAATGCAACCAGAGTTTGAGGATGAAACTCCAATTAATCCTTTTGACTTCTGGCAAGGTGCAAACTTCAAGTTGAAGATCGTCAAGAAGGATGGTTACTGGAACTATGACAAGTCAGAGTTCGATGCACCATCACCTCTACTTGAAGATGATGATGCACTAGAAGCATTATGGACAAAGCAGTATTCTCTTGCTGCTGTCACTGCTGCAGATCAATTCAAATCATATGATGATCTGAAGAAGCGTCTTGATTATGTTTTAGGTGCTAAAAAACCTGCTCGTCGTATAGATGAAGAGGTTTTTGAGGAGGATAACAGTCGTTCCTTCAAACCTAACTTTGAACGCAAAGAACCAGTCGCTGCTGCTCCTGTAGCATCTGCTAGTTCGGATGAGGATGATGCTTTAAGTTACTTCCAAAAGTTAGCTGAGGAATAATTACTTAAACAGTTTAATATTTTCTCCTTTAGATAAGGTTTTACTCACATACTGAGTAGAACCTTTTTTATATGGCATGATATTATTTAAATCATCTTTTACTATATTAATATATCTTGGTTTGAGGAGGAATATATTTCTTTTTGCATCTTCAATTTTAGATTCGTATTCATAATTAGTTACTGCTGTAGCAATATTTAATTTTGTTGTATAACCACCAGAACGAGTATCGTAAAATGTAACTGAGTAGTCTGATTCACATGTCAATCCTGCTTTAACAATGACTACACCTGAAGTATTCTTCACTTCAGTTGTTTCATAGTGATGAACTTCTCCTATACCTGTAGTTCCATATTTATCTACTAGGTATCTATCAAATTCATTTGTCAATAGTGGCCATTCAGTTTGTACATTAAGAATATTATTGGAAATTAATACTAACCAATCAAGATTAGAGTCTTTATAAAAATCAAAAGCAACATTGTCTGGTCTATCATTACCTCTGATTTTGTATTTGGTAAAGAGGGTTAGGTCTTGAAAGATATCCTCTCTTAATTTTCCTCTTTTAAATAAGTTCTTTACAGTAATGTAGTCAGATATTTTAGCATCAGGAAGTCTGCTAACATACTCAAAGTTTGGGACTTTATTGAAGTAATTTGACATCTTAATAACCTATTTCGGATTGGGAGAAATCTGCATAATCATCATTAAATACTGGTTCAAGTTCAGTAAATCCTAGTGTCATTTGATACTTGGTCATAACTCCATCATCAAAGGTTGAATAGTTACCATCAGGTGTGTATTGAAGACCACAAGATTTTAGAGCACATTCTTTAAACTTATTTAATGCTTTATGACTGCTGCTACCATTTTTATATTCCAACTTAAATGTATGTGGTGACTTTAGGAATAGATTAGATTGAGATCTGATAGGAGACATTCCTTGTTTAAAGAATCTAAGAATGCGAAGTATAGTTGCACCTTCTCCTGCACTTCTTGCTGTAAAGTTAAAGGCAAAACTAAAGTCTCTTAATTGAGGACCGTTAAAAAGCAGTTCCATATTAGGATTGATTACTTGACCACTTGCTCTTTGCATGAGTGCTTTTTGATCACCAGTAGCAGCACCTGCAATGGTTTGTGCAATTGCATCTTTTGTATCCTCAGTTCCTGTTGCTTTTCTAATTGCATCTGCTGCTGTTTTTCCTGCTTCTGTAAGACCTTTTGTTATACCATCAATAGCAATTCCTGCAAGTGCCATCTGACCAGCATTCATTTCACCACTTTGCCAACTTACCTGATTACTATCATTGATTCCAGCAGGTATAGGTAGAACTACTCTTCCTATTGATCTTGAAGAATCTACGTTTCTATCACCACCACCAAACTGACCTTCTTCTCCACCAAGACCTTTAGGCACATACTCCATCATTGTAAAGTGTATTGTATCTTGATTTTCTTGTCTTAAAGTAGTGGGGTATACTAGAAGAGCATCAAAACTATTTCTGGTTCCGTCTGCACTTTGACTTGAAACACCATTAGGATCTTCGTCTTCATTTACTCCAATATCTTCACTATTATCTTCTCCACCACCTGCTCCACCTCTATTGTGTGTGTTATGAGTATTAATATCTTGGTTTCCTTGTCCCCCTGCAGTTCTTGCTGAATCTGTGCCTGAATCTATTGCTGTATTATTAGAACCTGATACTGAATTGAGTGCTGCTTTTTCTTCTGCAGTGGTTGCAATATCATTACTTACTGAATTAACTTGGGTGGTAGATGCATCTAATAAGAATTCTTGATATGTTTGTTCTGTATCACTAGCACTTTCATTCCATACTATTCTTCCTGAATTATTTGGATCTTGTGTTCCTATTACTGTGGGGTCACTGCCTTGTGCATCACTATATCGTATAATTTCTCTTGAATATGTTGGGGGAGTTCCTGTAGGACCAGTAACTCTTGTGGCAGTATAAATCGTGGTCTTATTTCTGGCATTAGGACCGACTCTTATTCTTGCTATCTGACTCGTAACTGCCATTATAGTATATGTTTTTTATTATTTAGCGTGGATTTAATATGAATTTACCGTAAGGTATATTAAGTAGGTCATCAAGTTCATTTCTTTGGACAATATAGAGTTGTCCTGCTAGTTCATTCCATGTATAGTTCCTTGATTTTCTCCAATGAAAGTTTAGACCTTTGAATCCCCATCTTTCTAGTGAGGTACATGCAATTAAAGGGTGTTGATCATATGTTTCACCAGGAGTCTTGGCATTATATACAAAGGTATAGAAACCTCCTACTTCAGGTATCGGAGTTACTGTATCATTTAGTACCTCCATAATTTCCATCATCATTTCTTCTTGATCGTTAGTCCTATTATTCAAGTCACTAAGATATTCTCTGACACGGTTGTCTTCCTCCATTCCTTCTTTATCAAAACCAAAACTATCTACCATGATGGATACCTAATTCTTTTTCTGTTATGATCTTAAATTCAATTCGTTTATCTTTACACCATTCATTTGCTGCTTTCCATTTTGCTTGGTTAGTAGCATAGGTTTTACATTCGTAGAGGTATGATTGTGTCACCTTTTTTCTTTGCTTTGGTGGTCTGGTTTGTTTGGCAGGTTTAACTTCAATGACATATGTTTTAATCTGACCATTATTTTCTTTTACTTTAATGATAAAGTCGGGAAAGTATCTACGAACTTTTCCATCAGGAGCACGGTAGGGTATGAAGAACTCTTCGCTTCCCCACTGTATAATATTTTCATTTAGATCGCACCAATGACAGAACTTTGTCTCCCAAGAACTACGACATATAATATTATTTACATCACCACTATATTTTCTTGGTCGAGTTGGTTTAAAGATACTTTTTTTACTTTCAGCCATCTCTTATACATAATATATAATGTCAAATAATATTTATAAATGCCTAGTCCAAGGTCAGTCTCAGACATTAAATCAAATTTACTTTCACCTGCAACTACTTCTCATTTTGAAGTTAGTTTAGGTATTCCTTCTGGTCTTTCTCAATATAGTGGGCAGAACAGACAGGGTAAGATTCAATTGATGTGTTCAGAAGCAAGTCTTCCAGGTTCTTCTCTTGCAACACATCAGATTGATAATGATTTTCATGGAGTAACTGAGAGACATGCGTATAGAAGAATATATGATGATAGAATAGATTTAACATTTTATGTTGATGCTAAAAATTATTTGCCGATTAAGTTCTTTGAGGATTGGATATCATATATTACTAATGAGGATAAGGATGCTGCTAGATCTAATTCATATAGTTATCGAGTGAGATATCCAGATACTTATTCCGTTGCTGGATTAGAAGTAACTAAATTTGAAAAAGATTATAATCAAGCATTAACTTATCAGTTTATAAAGAGTTATCCTTTACAGATAACATCAATGCCTGTTTCATATGATGGATCAGATTTATTAAAGTGTAGTGTTGCAATGACATATATTCGTTATGTTGTTGATACTAGAATAACGCCAGAACTTCCTACTATATTGAATACTGCTCAACAATCAATAGCAAATGCTGCTGGTAATTTTGTTGAAAATGTTGTAGATAACATTATTGGAAATCTCTTCTAAATAAATATACTGATATTGTTATAGGATATTATGCCTTTACCAAAGATTGCGACCCCGACGTATGAGTTGGAACTACCTTCAACACGACAGAGTATTAAATACAGACCATTTCTAGTTAAAGAAGAAAAGGTTCTTGTAATTGCTCTGGAGAGTGAAGATACAAAACAAATTACTAATGCTATTAAAGCAGTATTGAAGAACTGTGTTCTTACAAAAGGAGTTAAAGTAGAAACTCTTCCTACATTTGATATTGAATTTTTATTTCTCAACATCAGAGGAAAGTCTGTTGGAGAAGAGATAGAAGTTAATATTGTTTGTCCTGATGACGAGCAAACAAATGTTCCTGTTTCCATTGATTTGGATTCTATTCAGGTTCAGAGAAGTGATGATCATACTAATCAAATTAAATTGGATGATGATTTGATGATGGAGATGAAGTATCCATCATTAGAACAATTCATTAAAAACAATTTTGATTTTGATGAAAAAAATCAAATGGATCAATCTTTTGATTTGATTGCCACATGTATTGATAAAATTTATAATGAAGATGAAGTCTGGGCAACTGCTGATTGCACCAAGAAAGAAGTAAAAGAATTTCTTGAGTCAATGAATTCGTCACAGTTCAAAGAGATTGAAAAGTTCTTTGAGTCTATGCCTAAACTAAAGCATACTATTGAAGTTACTAATCCTAATACTAAAGTTAAGAGTGAAGTAGTGCTTGAGGGATTAGCATCTTTTTTCGGGTAGCGATGGTACATATGAGTTTGGAGAGTTACTTCAAGCTCAACTTTGCCTTGATGCAGTACCATAAATATAGCTTAACAGAGATTGAAAATATGATGCCTTGGGAACGAGACATCTATGTGGGTCTTCTCCAACAACATCTTGAGGAAGAGGAACTAAAACGCAAACAGCAAAAAGCGAATGCCTAGCAGTAATAACCTAATACAATCTTTAAGAAGTGCTCATGATCCTCATTTTAAATTAGAGGGTAGAGTTGGTGGGCTTGAAAAAGGATTAGGTATAGAAATTGCTAGGTTACATAAGACATTAAGTAAGTCCTTTGTGATGCAAAGGAAAACTTTGACTAGGGTGCTTGGTCTTGAGGGAAGAGTTAGTGAATTAGAATCTCAACAGGCAGCAGAAGATCAAGCAAAAGAAGGTATAGATGATTTGTTAAATGATATACTAGGAGACAGTGAAGATAGTGAAGATACACCAAAGAAGAAACCAGCAGCAAAGAAGAAACCAGCAGCAAAGAAAAGACCAGCAGCAAAAAAGAAGAGACCTGCTAAACCTATAGGAAAGAAGATACCAACTGGTAAAAAGAAACCATCACTTAAAGTTAAAAAGAAAAAGATAAAGGCAAAGGATATTGGTTATGCATCAAGAGTATTTGGTAAAGATCAGTCAGGGGAGTATTTAAGTCCTGAAGAAAGAAAGAGAAGATTTAAGTTGGGAGATAAACAGCCAGCAGGAGAACTCTCAAAAGATGTTGTAGAACCACCTGAACAACCAGAGCCACAGCAGCCACAGTTGGAGGGAATAAAAGGTCCACTCAAATCTATTGCAGAATCTATTGATAGAATTAAAGACTCTTTAACTGGACAGTCTAAAGTTCAGGAAGATGCAATAGAAGATGCAAGAAAATCTGATGAAGAGAAGGATGCAAAGAAAGCGGAGAGTGGTCTTGAGAAGTTTTTAGGACCAGTTAAAGCTGTTGGTGAGAAGATTATTGCACCTGTCAAAAGTATTTTTGGTCAGATAATGGATTTTATTACGACTATAATCTTGGGAAGGGTTGCATTTAAATTATTTGAGTGGTTTTCTAATCCTGCAAATACTGATAAACTTACTAGTTTATTTAAATTTATTGCAGATTGGTGGCCTGTATTGTTAGCAGGTATCATGGCATTCTTACCAGGATTATTAGGTCCAGTAGGAATGATTGCAGGTGTAATTGCTTTATTAGCATGGGGTATACCTAAAATAATTGATGCTGTAAAATCTATCTTTGGATTTGGAAAAGATATTGATAAAGAATTGAAGACTGGTGGTGATAAATTAGATAAGGATATACAAGCTTCAGGAAAAGAAGCAGAGAAGAAATTAGAACCAGGATCTGAAGAGGAATCACCAGATAAAGTTACTGGAGATCCTTCAAAATCAGATACTCCTGCTGAGTTGTCTGGGGTACAGAAAAGTCAACAGGAGACTCAAGCCTTAGCAGGTGGTGGACCTATTGAGCAGAGTGGAGAAGTAAGGGGTGAGAAAGGTAAGGATAAAGTTCCTGCTATGCTTACTGATGGTGAGTTTGTGATGAGTAAAGGTGCTGTTCAACAGTATGGTGCTGATACTCTTGCGGGAATGAATGCAGCAGCAGGTGGAACTAATAAACCTGAAGTAGTAAAAGGAGTTCCTCGGTTCTCTGGTGGTGGACCTGTAGGTGATATGCCTACAGAATCTAGTGGTGAAGGTGGTTGGTCAGTTGATGATATTACTGGTGAGAAAGTATTTGTTCCTGATGGAGAATTAGCACCTGGTCATTCTAATAACGGTGGTGGTATATTTGGTGCTATTAAAGGTACTTTTGGTAGAGCAACTCAATTATTCAATCCTCAAATTGCGTTAGTGAAGAATCTGATTGGTGGGATTAGAGAGATGGTGACGAAGGGACATGAGACTATGCATGAAGCAATGGGTGCTGGAAAGATTGAAAAACATTTAGGTAATCATGCAAAGGAAGACAAGAAGCATAAGTTAATACATAAACGTATCATCAAAATTGCTAGACTTAGAGATAGGAAACCAGGTGCTCCTACAAAAGAAGAGTTTCGTAAAAGGATAGGTGTAATTGGTCGTAAAATTGGAAGTGGTCTTGATAGATTAACTGGTGATAAGTATGATTTTGATGGGAGTGGTAGAAGAATTCTAAAGAATCCCAATACAGATATTGCACCTCCATCTAGTAAATTAAAAAGAACTCCTGCTTCAGCACAGGTGGCACAGAGTTCAGGTGATGCAGCAACTGCAAGTACTGAACCAGCACCTGGCATTCCAAATTTTGATGCTGGAATGATGAGGTCGCAGAGTAAGATTAGAACACTAGGAGTATCGGTATAATATTATGTGGGCAGCATTAGGAAAAGCAGCAGTAGGTGCAGTAAAAGGAGGGGCAAAGAAGATTGCCACTGATAAGTTATTGAATAGAAAGAAGAAGACTGATGCAAGAAGAGCAGCAGCACAGAAGATGATGGGTGGAGAAGAAGGTGGTGAAGAGAAAGGAGGAGCAATTACAGTTATACCAAAAGCATCATTAGTTCAGAGTCCTGCTGGTGCTATTCAAAAATATACTGGTGGTGATCAACAGCAGTCTGGTGGAGGTGAAGATCTGCAAGGACTTGTTTTGCGTATAAAGACAAGTGTTATATCAGTAGAGAGTCTTCTAGGAAATTCTGTTGCTTTGCAGAAGAAAAAATTAGATGATGAAAGAAAAGCAAGAGAAGCAGCACAATTAGAAAAAGCAGAAAAGGATTTAGAAAAGAAGAAACCAAAGGTAGCATCAAAAGGTCCAAAGTTAAATTTGCCAGGTAAGGGATTGCTTTCCAGTATCATGGACTTCATTATTAATATTGCATTTGGTTGGATAGCAGTAAGGATGCTTAAGTTTGGACCACAACTAGCAAAGATTCTTCCTGCAATAGGGGCATTTGCAGATTTCATGGTTGATGGTGCGTTACTTGTTCTTACTGGATTAACAACTTTAGTTCATTGGGGATATAAATTCGTTGAGATGGGTCGAGGTTTGGTAAAGGGTGTCTTTGGAGAAGAAGGTGCAAAGAAATTTGATACTTTTGTGACTAATCTAAAGAATCTTATTTCAGGATTCTTGGTATGGAAAATAATAGGTGAGAAGATATTTAAAGCATTAGTTCAGAATATAAAGAATACCTATAAGGTTATTAGAGGAGTCTTTGCAAAGGCAGGTAAGTTTCTTAATTGGATGACGGGTGGAAGAGCAGGTAATCTAGCAAAGAATGTATTGAGTAAAGGTAAGGGTGTTCTTACTAAAGTTGGGGGTGCAATTGGTAAAAAATTAGGACTAGGGGGAGCAAAAAAACTGGGTGGTAGTCTAATGAAGAAGGGGGCTGGTGGTCTTCTTAAAAGAGTTGGACTTAAAGTATTTGGTAAAGCATTCGTAAAGACTGCTAGTAAAATATTTGGTAGGATACCTATTGTTGGACCATTAATTGTTGGTATTGTTTCATTAGTATCAGGGGAACCAATAGGACAGGCACTCTTTAAGACAATAGGTGCTGCTGTTGGTGGTTTATTAGGAACTTTTATTCCTATTCCTGTTATTGGTACTCTTCTTGGTGAAGCAATAGGTGTGTTTGTTGGTGATTTACTTTATCATTTGATAGTTAAGAGAGATCCTAAAGCAGCATTCCAGATGCTTAAGGATACTTTAATGAAGATCTTTAGTGCAGGTAAGGCAATATTTAATTTCTTTAAGGATGGTTCTATTAGATTTATAGAAAACTTCCCAACTGTGCCTGTTCCTGATATTAAACCAGGCGAAATACTTGCTAATTTTATAGACAAGATTCCTGTATATAAACAGATCATGAATATGCAGGTTCCTAATTGGAAAATTCTTCCTAAATGGATAAGAGGATTTTCTTTGAGGAAACTCTTGGATAGTCTACCTTCTACTCAACAGTTCTTGGGAATGTTTGCTCAATATATTCCTGGTCTTAATAAGTATGTTGAAGATGGAAAGTTAACAAGGATTCCTAATATTGCACTTCTTACTCCTATGGGAACTCCTTTCTTAATACCTCATCTTGGGAAGTCATTCTTACCAGGATTGTTTGGTGGTGGTTCTGGTGGGGATCCTGATGATGCAAAAAAATTGGAGGGAAGTAGTGGAGGCACTCAAGAAGATGTAAAGCAAGAAGATCCTTTAGAGAAGGAGAAGAGAAAACTTAGAGAAAAGAGTAAGAAATTGGATGAGAAAAGTAAGAAGTTAGATACCTTGTATAAGAAGAAACTTAATAATATGCAGTTGGCATTAAGTGATTTTGTTATAGGTGTTGGTGATGCAATGAAGATTGAGGTAGCAGGTGAGGAAAAGAAAGAAGATAATGCACCTGTTATTAATAAGACAAATGATAATATGAATACTAAGATTCAATCTGTAAGTAAAGAGGCTACTTATGAAGAGAATGCTCCTGAAATTGTTGAGGTTCCTATAGTAATTAAGACTGGTGGAGTAAATCAAACTACCTCTACTTCAATTGCAGCAGCTCCTTCTGGTGGGGGTGGAGATGATCCTTATGAAGTTCTTGATTTCCAAGGTTAAATAGTAATATGACAGAACAAATTACAACAAGACAATCACTTCCTGCATTTGTTGAGGGAGTTGTTGTTACATCTAATTCGGATACTGAGAAAACTGTTGATCTTTCAACGGGAGTTATTCGGTTGCAGTATTGGGAAAGCATACTTCAAGATGGTATAAGAGCAACTTTTATGTATGGTGACAGTGGAAATACTATTGACGATAAGACTGCTATTGATGGATTGCCTATCGTTGGACAAGAGAGAGTTCAATTGCAGTTTACTGATAATAATGAAGAGACATTAGATTTAACAATGTATGTTAATAGTGTCAAACCATTTTATGATGACTCCACAAAGTCTGCTGTTTTATTGGACTTGGTTTCTAAAGAGTTTATCATGAATCAAAAGGTTAGAGTGTCGGAAAGATATGACGGGAAAGTATCTGATCATGTTAAAAGTATTCTAAAAGATGTCCTTAAGGTAGATGAAGAAAAGATAACTGATGAAAATATTGAAGAGACACAGAATAATTATAATATTTTGGGATTGAATAAGAAACCATATTATATTTTGAACTATCTTTCTAAAGCATCTGTTCCTTCTACACAGAATTCAGATGGTAATACTGCAGGATACTTTTTTTATGAGACATCTAAAGGATATAACTTTAAGTCTATTGATTCATTATTAAGTCAAGAGAAAAAGAAATCTATTATCTATAATGAGACTCCTGATAATGGAGGAAAAGATATACCTGAAGGGTATGATATGAAAGCATTGCAGTTTGAGAAAGAGAATGCTGTTAATGTTCAGAACAAATTAAGAATGGGTGCATATTCTACACGAACTGTTGTATTCAATCCTTTTAATTGTAAGTATGAAGTGTTAGGTAAAGAAGCAAAGGAAGTTGAAGAGAATGAAGGAATACAAACTGCAGGTGAACGTCTTCCTGTTTTTAATTCAGAGTTTAATCCTGATGGTGAGAAGATAGATTTCTCTAGAACAATGTATATGCTTTTAGATACAGGATCTCTACCTACAGGAAATGCAGAGACACCTGTTGAATCAACTAAAGAGCAACTTAAAAAATCAGAGTCTCAAAACTATCAACCCGCAAAGATTCTTGCTCAATCTGTGATGAGATATAATCAGTTATTTGCTGCAATGAACACAATTACCATAGCAGGGGACTTTTCATTACATGCAGGAGATGCTATATTTGTAGATGCACCAGATTTACAGACCGATACTAGTAATGATGAGGTAAATAAGGAAAGTGGGGGTCTATATATTATAGCAGATTTATGTCACTACATTACCCCAAAAGAAACTTATACCAAATTAAATTTAGTAAGAGATACTTTTGGTCGCAAAGGTACACCTACATCTTAATACCTATTATGACTACTCCAAAACACGATTTAGAACATGAGGTCTATCTTGACCCTAAAGATGGTAAAGAGCATATCAATCATGGTATGTTAGAGTATAGTGAGGCAGACCTTAAGGATGTTCATGCAGAGTATGATGAATACCACAAAGGTGATGAGGTAAATAGTAATGATGGTAAGATTAATGACTATCATACAAGACATGAGGATTCTCATTTAGAAGTTTATTGTGATAATCATCCAGACGCATTTGAGTGTAGGGTATACGACGAATAACCTATGGAAGGAGGAGCACTATTTAATCCAGGATTTATAGGGGGAAGTTTTATTTGGTGGTTGGGACAGATCGCTGATAATTCCTCTTGGAGAAATAATGAGGAGCCTGGTAGATTTGAGAATGCTACTGAAATTCCTGGATTTGGTAAGAGATATAAGGTAAGAATTATAGGGGTTCATGATAAAGAAGAAGAGCAGATTAAGTCTGATCAACTTCCTTGGGCAACTATAATGTATCCAGTTACTGCTGGTGGTGGGCAGGGAGGTTCATTCCAAACTGCCAACCTCCGTCAGGGGATGTTTGTCTTTGGATTTTATATGGATGGTCAGGACATGCAAGTCCCGATCATCATGGGTGTGTTAGGTAATAATGCACTGACAGAATTAAGCACAGAGATAGGAAATAGTGAGACTAATTTTGCACCGAGCAGTGGATTTGCTAGTGGTCAAGAGGATATAATAGGACCAGCAAAGTCTGTGCCGAAGGATGATGATAAAACTATTGTAAAACCTCAAGAAACTGAGTCGTTAAGAGAAAGTTCAATTTTATCTGGTAGTGCAAATGATCTTGATAGGTATGGATTGCCAACTGGTGAGCAAAGAACAAAAGAACAATTAAGAGATATAGAAAGTGCCAGAGCTACCATTGAGTCAATGGCAGATGAGAGATTGGAGGTGACATTTGGCACTACTGCTCCTACTTCGGAACAGAAAGATGATTATGTTAAGAGTTTAGTAAAGATAGGGATGCAAAGGAGAGTTGACTTTGCAAATTCTCCTGGATCACCTACAAAACCTGGTGCAACTATGGAAGGCACTGGATCCTTGATGCAGGTAGCGGCTTCAGATATTAAATTAGAGGATAAGTATCAAGAGAAAACTGTTTTAATAGTTCCTGATGAGGTAGTTGAATCATGTGTGAAAGCAATGCAAACTATCACAGATAATTTAACTAAAAAAATTGAGAAGATGATGTCTTCTTTAGGGAATTATGCAGATGCAGTTTCTGGTGCTCCTAAAGAGGGAGATATTAAGAAGTTGATCAAAGATTCTGCATGTAATATGTCAAAATATATGAAAGTGATTATGGATAAGATGATGGAGTATTCAAATAAAACATTGAATGAAGAATTAACAGAGACTGTATCTTCAATGCCATCATGTATGAGATATCAGATGGCTGATATGAAAAATGTTATGAATGAAAAAAGTCTTGAACAATATAATAAAATTACTGATAAAGTATGTGGTAATATAGAAGGCATTGTAACTCAAGCATTAAACTTAGGGACTCCTGAATTAAATTTTGAGGATGGTATTATAGGAGAAAGGAAAAGAGAAGTTAATGAGGCTGTAGGTATTACTACTACGATCAATGTAGTCGATAAGATGACAGGTAACATAGTTCAAAGAGAAGTTTTTGAAGAGAATATCCCTACCCATTCAAATGTTCCTATGTGTTCTGCTGAAGAAATTATAGGACAAGCAATTGCTACTGTTAGATCTGATATTGATAAGGTTAATAATAATAGTATTAGGGGAATGAGTAGTTATATTGAAGATGTGACTTCACAATTAGCAAGAATGGATGCAGATCTTAGAGAAAGAGCACCTGATGAGAGTACTTTGGGAGCTGCTTTAGAGATAACTGATGAGGAGGTTTTGGATGAGGTGAGAGGAGGAACCAAATATAAAACTATGGTTGAAGTTGGAACTGAATGGAGATCAAGTACTGTCGCCAGCAGAAAAATTATTGCTGGATTTGGAACTGATCAAGCAACTGGTCAAGGATTGCTTGTTGATATTATTGTTCCTACTGGTGGACTTGGTGGAACTGGATCGGGATCTATAGATTTTACATGGGTGAATCAAGGAACTGGATATACAAATCAGAATGCTATTAGTTGTAATGGTGGATCAGGAACAGGTATGAAAGTTAATCTAGTAACATCAGCAGGATCTATTACTAATATCTTTACTCATACAACAGGAACAGGATATAAGGAAGGAGAAGAGTTGACTATACAATCGGGAAATTTTGATGCCAAGTTTACCTTAGATGCTGTATATGGTAAGATTCAGGATGGTGGAATCACTGTAAATAAAAGAGGAACAGGATATGTTGATGGGGATGTTTATACTGTTCTTGGTGGTAGTGGAGATGCTACCTTTATGATTATTGCTACTGATGATCCAGGTGATGGTAAGGCAGATGCTGGTACATCTGAACCTCAACAGTTGGGGAGTATGATTTCTAAACTTTCTAGTTTTGGTGGTAATATTACGTCAGCACTTAATTTTAAAAATATAACAGCAAATATGTTTCCATTTGAACTTCCTCCTAATGCTTCTCCTGTAGATTTTGTGACACTAGCAAATGGTGGAGAGGGACAACCTGATAGACAAACACCAAGTGTGGATAGTATTAGAGAAACGGTTGAGACTGTGCAAGATACTGTTGATAGGATTCCTTCTAAACCATATCTTACTCCCACTCAAAAGGGAGTTGTTGATTTGGTTAATAATACTGTTAATTTACAGGACACATAATTGGTCAATAAATATTAATTATGACAGATAATAATCCTACATTTAATATTTTTGGAGATCCTACTATAGATGATCTTCGAGTCGGTTATATATCAACCGATAGGGGATTTGTATCTGGAATTAGTGTTTGTGAGGCAAATGATTACGCTAAATTAAATCCAGGAACTATTTTTATTTTGAAAAATAGAAAGGAAATAAGGTATATTGATATAAATGAAGTTAATGCTTTAACAATTAATGATTTATTTAAAGAAACTGGAGATAGTTGTAGTGGTATACAGGTTCAACAAGAATGTGGAGGAAATGTTGAATTAGATTTTTTTGGTGGTGGAGGAGTAGGTGCTTTAGGAAATCCTATTATTGGAGTTGATGGTTCAGTTCTTGCTGTTGATTTGGCGACTGGGGGATTTGGGTATACCTATGCACCGACAGCAAGAATTAAAGATCCTTGTGGTATAGGAGCAGGAGCAGAGTTAAGAGTTGTTATGTTGAGTGAAGAGGATAGTATTTCACAATTGATTGAGTATGATGACGAAGAAGATTTTGAAGAGTATAAAATTTGTGATAACAATGAGGTAGGTTTTGGTAGAAGATTTGATGTTCGAGGTAATGATACTGGAGAGTGGAATCCAAATTTCTATTTTGATGGAGGAGTTCTTTCTTTTGATGAACAGCTTAAACAATATACTGATTTTCTTTTAAAGAAAACAAATCCTTGGTGGACTACTAGAACTGAAGCACCATTAAGAACAACTTCTGGTGGTGTAATTAGTAGAGCCACATACGATGTATTTCATTGGGCATGGGGTGCTACTCCTAATCCAGAAGGAACTGGAACTATAGTTGGTGATCTTTACTTAGAATTGTTTGGAAGAAGACCTGATAGTGGTGGGTTTAAATATTGGCAAGACTTATTAGATGGTGGAAAGAGTGTTGGTGAAGTCAGACAATCAATGATGGAGAGTGAGGAGTTTAAAAATAATGAATTGAATGGAACTAAACCAGTTGTAGCAGAGGAAGCTTTTGTTGCTGGTTCTTTTTGGAAAGTAGATAAAAATAACTTTATGAATAAGTATGCCATTTCACCTGTTCCAATGTCAAATGTTGTTCCATCTGACTTTGGTGGACAGGAGAATTACTTTGAATGGGATGTAGATTTTCCTTATGCGGGTGATTATAAATTTAAATTTCAATGTGATAATCAGGGATCTCTTTATATTGATGGTCAGAAGAAAGCAGATTATGCATTAGGATCTGGTGGAGCAGGTGGAAATGTTTTATCACCACCAGTAGATACTGTAGTTGGTATTACTAGTGCAGGAGTTCATAGTGTTAGGGTTGATATTTTTAATGGTTCTATGATGAAGAAGTTAGTAGAACAAAATGATGGACTAGGTGATTTAGCGACAAGTAATGAAGTTAAGTTTGATGTTCAGATATCAACTTACTATGGTGCAAGTGCAACTATTGATGGTTTAGATATTACTTTTGAAAAAACTTATGGTCCCGATGGAAATGTTAATGAATCACTCACTAAAACGGTTGAGTATGGTAGAGTATATGATGTTAGAATAACCAGTAATAATAGAAGAACTACTACTTTACCTTCCAATAGTAAAGAGATTGTTTTTGATGGAAAGGGAATGAATCCTGGTCATATGAGGAGGCCAAGTCCTAAAATACTACAATATGATGATAGTTGTCCTGATGATGGTAGTGATTGGGATCTAAATGCATCATTTACTATTGACAGTGGTGATGCTATCTTTTCCGAAGATGGTAAGAGTATTATAGGAACAGGAGAACAAACAATAACTTTATGGTGGAGTGATTCCTCAAGTAGATCTGGTATTGCTGTTAAAAGTATTCAGATAGGATCAGTTGAGTGGAAGAGAGATGGTAATCCAGGAAGTATAACTCGCACTGTTGATTTAGGTAATGGTATAAGTCAAGTTGGTGGTGAAAATAATAGAGCAGTATTGAGAACTAAGGGTGCAAAGGTTATTGAGATGGAAGATATACCATATGATGTCTCTGCAGGTAGTGGTGGCACAGGAAACGTTGAGGATCTCTACAATGATGTTATTATTGCTGTAGATCAAGGAAGATTCTTTGATATTAATGGATTAAATTGCAAGTATACTTTGGGTGATAGACCTGCTGAGAGTGGTGTATCTTCTACTGAAAGTGCTGGTGAAATTATCACGGTATTTAATACTGCTGAGTATATTGATAAAGCAAATAGAGAATTATGGAGAACTAATCCTATTGTAGATAGAGATTCTCATTTTACAAATAGATATGGTATAACACCTAAAGATCCAACTCTAATTTATTCTGGTTCAGAGGAAGGAACGCATGAGATTAAATGGTATAATGTTAATTTCCCTGTAAGTGGAGAGTATGATATTGGAATAGGTGTAGATGATAATGTTACGTTATTAATTGGTAATGAGGTTAATATCTATAAGCAAGGATTTGTTCCAGGAACTTCTACTAGCACGGGAACTAGTTCATATCGTAAATTCATCACAGCAGGTGTTTACACTATTACAGCTCAATTAGAGCAAACTCTTGGAGGAAGATTAGGATACCGTAATATTGCTGGAGAAGGTGCAGGACGTAATCCGATGACTCTTGCTGTTAAAATTGATACTGTATTTACAGAGAGAGATGTTCAGGCAGCAAAATCATGGAACCAGAATCCATTTGGTGTTGCATTAACAATTGAGGCTCCTGATCCTCCTCTTCCTCAAGAACCTTTACCAGTCCAAGAGGGAAGATGTCCTCCTAATCCTTTTTGGTCTACTCGTTTTCCTAATGCAGAAGAACAGTGGTTCCCTTTTTCAGATCATAGACAAATATATCGCTATGGTATGTCTCCAGTTAAACCTTATGGGGATGAGAATAGTTCTGGTGGTGGACAAACCTATAGTAATACCTGGCAAATAGATGCTCCTTATGATGGGTTCTATAAATTAAAAGTAGCTGCTGACGATAGTGCTGTTATTAAATTAGATGGTAATGAAGTTTTAAGGACAGTTGGTTTATCAACACAATCAACGCAGATGGTTGGTATTAATAGTGGATCTCATGATATAACAGTTGAGGTAACTAATATTGCCCAAGAGACTTTTGATACAATAGATCAAAGAGTTTTTACTACACAAGGATGGTCAGCAATTGGAACTCAAGTAGAACAAACCTTGAATACTAATGAAGTTGATTTTGATATTCAGATAGCAACATTGTATGGAGCAACTGCAACTATTGATGGTTTAGATATTAATTATGAAAAAACTTACGGTCCAGTAGGAAGTTTTAAGGAATCAATTACTAGAACTGTTGAGTTTGGAAGAGTGTATGATGTTAGAATAACCAGTAATAATAGAAGAGTTACTAATGTTCCTGCTACAGATAAAGAACTTATCTTTGATGGAAAAGGAATGAATCCTGGTCATATGAGGAGGCCAAGTCCTAAGATATTGCAGTATGATGATAGTTGTCCTGATGATGGTAGTGATTGGGACTTGAATGCATCATTTACTATTGATAGCGGTAATGCTATCTTTTCCGAAGATGGAAAGACTATAAAAGGAACAGGAGAACAAACAATAACTCTATGGTGGAGTGATTCCTCAAGTAAATCTGGTATTGCTGTTAAAAGTATTAAGATAGGTTCGGTGATATGGGAGAGAGATGGTAATCCAGGAAGTGTAACTCATCTTGTTGATTTGGGTTCAGGTGAAGGAACAATGGTAGAGGTTGGTGGTGAAAATCATGGAGCAGTATTAAGAACTAAAGGAGAAAATGTTCTTGAGATGGAAGATATTCCTCATGTGCCTGTAGAAGAACAAAAAATTCTTTATGATGATGTTGTTATTGCTGCAAGTCAAGGTAGGTTTTTTGATATTAATGGTTTGAATGCTAAGTTTGTTGTTGAGAGACAAACTAGAAATGTTATGCAAGGTGGTGTTGGTAGTGGAACAGTAAAAGATGGTGTTGTTTATAGTGGTCCTGAACTATACCATAAAAATTCCAGTAAATGGGGATCGTTTATGAATAAAGCTTCGGTTTCTCCTAATCCTACAAGAGATAATGCAACCACTGAAGTTGTTAATTATACTTGGAGTAATGTTGATTTCCCTGAAGATGGTGAATATGATATTAAGTTTCAGATGGATCATTCAGCAACTCTTTTCCTTGATGGTCGAGAAATTGCAAGTAATAATTATAGAGGTGTTGAAGGTGGTGATATTGAGAGAGATGTTAGTGGAATGGGTTACTATAAAAAAGTATTGGTCAATAAAGGTAAGCATACTCTTTCAGTAAAACCAACTGTTTATACTGAAGCATCTGGTGGTCCAGTAGGATTTATAGATGCGTTGTTTAAACAACCTGAAGGATATCAATGGCATGAGAATCCTAGTGGATTTGCTATTGAAATTAAAAAGCAGATGCAGATTGTGAGAACAGATTCTACAGGTGAACCAGTTGCAAAATCTTGGAAAGAGAATCCAGTATTAGTTTCTGCACATTTGATTCCACCTCCTTGCCCTAGATTGGTTGAAGGTATAGGTGTTGTAAAGGAAGTAATACCTATTGATCCTGGAAATGGATATCGACCTCCAACAGATACTGATGATGGTAGTAATTATAGTGTTTCCTTAGAATTAACTGATATTATAATAGAGGATGGTGGTATAAACTTTCCTCCTGATGCTGAAGTTACTATTACAGGAGGACCAGGAGATCCAGTTCTTCCTCCTATTACACCAGATATTGATCAATTTGGTATAATAATAGATATTCCTATTCCTCCAGGTACATGGTTGTTTACTTCAAAACCTGAAGTTGTTGTTTCTCCTCCTACTGGAATACCTCCAACACTTGTCCCTGTACTTGTTCCTAGAAGAACTCCAGTAGATGTAGATCCTGATAGATTGCTTCAGGTTACTGATCTTGTTGGACTTAAACAGACTGGATACTATGATGGTAAACCTTATTATGGTTCTATCTTCTATAAAAATGGTATTAAATATGCTGGATGGTATGAAACAGCTGGACAATTGGTTCAGGTATATGATACACTACAAGAAAGTATTGATGCTATGGTAACTACACCTCCATCTGCAATTCAGAGACAGGGTTCTGATATTAGGAGCAATGATCCTCGACTTAATATTCCAGGCACACCTGACAACCTTACTTATTAGAGGTAATTAAGAATGCAAAGAGGTTTAACAACACGAAATAGTAGGGGTTCTAGTCAAAATAATACTGGAAATCCTACTAAACAGGCAAAGCAGAATTATACAGCGATTGGATTAGGAAATGATAAAGGATCATTTCAATCTGGTCGTGTTCATAAACAAGGTGACGTAACTGCTGGACCAGGATTATATACTCCTGATGGTGAACATCAATTAAGTTTGGATGTTGATGGTAGAAGAGAGGGTTGGACAATATCTACTTCTCCTGGTGCTTTTCAGGTTGAGTGTGGAAGCAAGATGGAGGAGGCAAATAATGCTGTTATAATAACTGCTGTAAATGGAGATATATCTATCAAGTCAACCAATGGCAAGATAAGATTGCAAGGAACTGATATTGAACTGGTTGCTATGGGTGAGGGTCAGACTAAAGGTAATATAAAATTAACTTCTAGTGAAAATGTTATTGTTGAAACTAAAAAAGTTCTTGTTACTGCAAAGACAATGTATAAGATTGCAACACCAGGAACAGGTCAGGTGGTTGCCAATGGAGTATTAGAGATGTATGGTTCTATAATTAGAGGAGTAACTGATGCAGTAGCATCAAAGGATTCTAAAGTAGGTGGACAGAAGTTCTGGCAAGAACAGAATCCTGACAAACAACCTTATGATAGATACGCATAGGAGGTAAATCACATGCAGTTTGATGACGTACAAATAGGAGGACAACTTCGAGTAGGAACTGGAGTTTATCGTGCTATTAAAGAAGGGTGGCAAAGGATCAATGGTTCGGCAGCGATTGAGGGACCAGTAGTTCTTGGTGATCAAGAAGATTTTGGTAAGAACGAAGCAACTTTAATGGTTGGTAAGAATAGTAATAAAGATATTGATTGTATAATGCCTCGAAGTAGATTGGGAGTTTCTGGAGGAAAACCAACTGCTATTAAGACTAAAGGAAATGTATACATTGATGGTGATTTATATGTTAAAGGTTCAACTGATACACAGTCTACAGGTAGATTAGAATCAAGGCACAAGGCAGCAGATGCCTCTCCAAAGAAGTTTGATATAGTTCACCCTTCACAAGAGGGAATGCGTCTTGCACATGCTTGTATAGAGGGTGCAGAGGTTGCTATATATCATCGAGGTAGAGTTAGAAACGAGAAGGAGATATTATTGCCAGAATATTGGAAAGATTTGGTTCATATGAATAGTATTACGGTTCAATTACAACCAATAGGTGCTCATCAAGATATTATTATCAAGAGATGGGATGATGAGAAGATATATCTTCAGTCTAAAAGTGGTATACCTATTGATTGTTTCTTCCATGTTTATGCAGAGAGGAAGGATATTAATCCATTGGTAGTGGAGTATGAGGGTGAAACATGGGAGGATTATCCTGATCCAGACTCCAATGATCCCAAGTATGAAGGTCAGAATACAAGGACGCTTTGACAATCTGCTAGGGTGTGCTATACTACATAGAGTAAGCCACCTTTGACTCTATGGATGATGAATACTTGACTAAATGTGTGGTGGACACATTGAAGAGAACTTTTTATCTTTATTCTAGTGAAGGGGATAAGAAAGTAGTGACATGTGATACGGTAGAAGAATTCATGAGTGTGCTAGATGTTGTGAGAAATACTGCACCCGATGATGTCGTATCCTATACAAATCCTCTCTGAGGGAAATTCGACTTTTAATTCCAAAAATGTCGGATAAAAATCCCGCCAATTTTTTGCTCACGTAGGGTTTTGCATGGATTTGTTCAATGATAAATAATCCATAACAAGAACTATAGTGTTAATAAGATGGGTCTCTCCAGATTAGATAATTTTCTAAAGTCGGCACGAGGAACTATTCTCTATGTCAATCCAAATGACTTGGATGCAACGGATAGTATTGAAAACCGTGGTAATTCACTGACTCGTCCATTTAAGACAATACAAAGAGCATTAATTGAATCAGCAAGATTTTCATATCAGAAAGGATTGGATAATGACAGATTTGGTAAGACTACAATCTTGTTATACCCTGGAGATCACACTGTAGACAATAGACCTGGTTATATTCCTGATGGTGCAAATAATTATAGATTAAGAAACGGACAGACAACTAATGCTTTACCTGCATATGATTTAACAACTAATTTTGATTTAGATTCATCTGATAATGAACTCTATAAGTTGAATAGTGTCTATGGTGGTGTTATTATCCCTAGAGGAACATCTCTTGTAGGTCTTGATTTAAGAAAAACGAAGATTAGACCAAAATATGTTCCAAACCCAAAAAATGATAATATTGGAAGAAGTGCATTATTCCGTGTAACTGGTGGTTGCTATTTTTGGCAATTTTCCATGTTTGACGCAAATCCAAATGGAAAGTGCTATGTTGATTATACAGCAAATGAGTTTGTTCCTAATTTTTCACACCATAAGCTAACTTCCTTTGAGTATGCTGATGGTGTAAATGGTGTCAATATCAATGATACCTTTATGACCTTCTCTACAAGTCGTACTGACTTGGATATGTATTATGAGAAAGTCAGTCTTGTTTATGGACAGTCTTCTGGTCGTGCAATTGAACCAGATTACCCAAGTAGCGGTTTAGACATACAACCTAAAATTGACGAATATCGTATTGTAGGTTCTACAGGTAAATCTGTTGGAATTTCAAGTATTTGGTCAGGTGATGGATCTACTGCCACAACTGCTATTACTGCTGTTCTTTCAGATAGCACATTTACTGGATTAGACGTAGATACTCCATTCCGTGTAGAAGGTGTTCCTGCTTCAGGTTATGATGGTAAGTTCGTTGTAGCAGAAAGACCTACTGATGATAGAGTAGTCTATAGTGTTCAAAATTCACCAGCAGTTGTTCATCCAACTGTGACAGGTGCTACTTTAACTCTTTCTTCTGATACTGTTACCTCCTCTTCTCCATATATCTTTAACGT
>VTLG01014667.1_pt1 | contig 33081 bp, 61 predicted proteins | sample 4694571 | NCBI WGS metagenome assembly VTLG01 (sample SAMN12604809, study PRJNA352737) | marine metagenome | biome: ENVO:00000447; feature: ENVO:00000209|ENVO:00000569|ENVO:01000036; material: ENVO:00002151; isolation source: viral sequences binned using virsorter ...
ATATACAAGTTAATCAAAATTCAGGTGCGGACCAAACAAACTCATCTGGAAATTTAAAACTAGCAAGAATACCGGGAGCTAATGCATAATGGCAGATACAATAACACAATACGTTTCAGATAAAACAGAATGTTCAACAGAGTATAGAGCGCTAGTTGAGTCAAGTATATGGAATGTAGTAAGAATAGATAGAGATAAATTACTAGCTGAATCTGATTGGACAGTAATGCCAGATTCTCCTTTATCTACATCAAAACAAAACGAATGGAAAACATACAGACAATCTTTAAGAGATATACCGCAAGGCTCTGTCCCTACTATAGACGAACAACAAAATATAGTAAGTGGTCTAACATGGCCAACTAAACCGAGTTAAAAATATGACAACAACTAAAGTAACAAGTAATGTAATAGCAGATGATGCTATAACACAAGCAAAGATAGCCGATGATGCAGTAGGAGCAGATCAATTAGCTTCCAGTGCAGTAGTAACAGCTTCTATAGTTGATCTTAATGTAACGACAGCAAAGATAGCTGCAGATGCAATTACTGGTGCCAAAATTGCTGATGATACAATCAACTCTGAACACTATGCAAGTGAATCTATAGATACAGAGCATATTGCAGATTTAAATGTAACAACAGCAAAGATAGCAAATGATGCGATTACGACAGCAAAAATAGCTGATGATGTAGAGCTTGGGGGCAACCCTACAACTACTACTCAATCATCTGGCAACAATACAACAAGAATAGCAACAACTGCTTTTGTAACGGCAGCAGTAGCTGCCTCTAGTGGTAGCTCAGCAGCAGATGATATTTCTACTGGCGATGCGGCAGTAACAATAGGCACTTCAACAGGTAATATCACACTAGATTCACCTGCAAATATAAAACTAAACGCTGATGGTGGGCAAATAGCTTTTGAAGACGGTTCTACAGAAATTGGAGTATTTGAAAACTCTAGTTCAGATTTTCAAATAGAATCTAAAGTCCAAGACAAAGATATAAAGTTTGTAGGGAATGACAATGGTTCAGCCGTTACTGCACTTACCCTTGATATGTCAGAGGCGGGCCACGCTACATTTAATGCAGGCGGTAGCTTTAGTAATCAACTAACACTGGGTGGTGCAATAATACAGGGGACATTTACTGACGGTGGAGGTATAGGTTTTAACAGGAACCCTGCTAGTGGTGCGCATATTGGTGATTCAAGTTTAAGAAGATTTCAAGTAAACGGACCCGATAGTACATTTGGAGATTTCTTACAGGTACAAAGCTACGATAGTTCTGGATCACATCAAGGAAACGTAACTATTCAAGATGGAAACGTGACTCTTCCAAATCTATATGTAGAAGACGATATAGGTCACTCAGGAGACGGCAACACCTATATGAGTTTTGAGAGTGATCTATTATCAATCTATACTGGCGGTAGTCATACACTAAAACTGTCTAGTGGTAATGTAACCAAACCAAGTCACCCTATGTTTGGAGTTGCTCGTAATGCAGGTTATCTTTCAGACGATCAAGTTTGGGTTTGTGATACGGTAGATACAAATATAGGAAGTCACTATGATAGTTCAAATGGTAAGTTTACTGCACCTGTTGCAGGTACTTATTTCTTTACAGGAAGTGTTATGACTCATGACTCTAGTAGTAACGTAACACAAGTAAGTTGGTCTTTTAGAAAGAATAATTCCTCAGTAAAAGACTTTATACAACATAAAATAAATGACGTACATTGTCGAGTAGATGGCTCTATAATAATGACTTTGGCAGCAAATGACTTTGTAACATTATTTGTAAATGATTCAAATACAAGCAGTGGTTGGGCAGGTTCCCAACACGTACAAAACCACTTTGGTGGATTTTTAGTAGGATAAAAGAGAAAAAGGAGAAAAAATGGCAGATTACACAATTACACTTACAGATACAGAAGTAAAGTCTATGAAAACTGTTATGGTTGATATAGATGCCTGGATAACTAATGCAGCAACAAATAGAGCAAGAATTGCAAAAGAAGATATACTTGCTACAAATATGGCTCATTGCAACGCTAATGGTATAACAATAGCCACAGGTGAAGACGCACAAGTACAACAGGCTTACGATCTTAACCTAGTAACAGAACTGACTTAGATGTAAATAAAATAAATTAGAAAAAACCCGCTAATTAGCGGGTTTTTTGTTGTCCTCTTGTTCTTTAACGGCATCTTCTTGAGCTTTAATATATTGTCCCAAAAGTCCTTCAAATCCCTGTCTAGCAAGTTGTTGTTTTAGCAACTGTCTATTTAGTTGATTTATTTCTTCATCTATTTCTTGCATATAAACTAAACAGGATTGTGCTTCAGATGGTAGCTCTTGAATTACATAGTCTTTCCCATTAAAGTTAAGAGTTGCTGGTTGTTGCGATATTTGTGTCATTTAAATATATCCTGCCAATTTCCAGTCGTACTAGCTTTAGCATACTCAGTAGCACGATTCTCAAAAAAGTTGGTATGCTCAACACCATTTAAAATATAATCCAGCCAAGGCAAAGGATTAGTTCTTGCATGAAATATAGACTTCATACCAATACTTAGTAATCTTCTATCTGCAATATACCTAATATATTCTTTTACATCACTTGATGTTAAGTCAGGTATTTTTGCATTTGCAAAACAAGTATCAATAAAAGCATCTTCTAGCTCTACTACTTTTTCTGCAGCACAGTAGATATCATACTTTAATTCATCTGTCCATAGTTCTGGATTTTCTCGTATAAACTCTTTAAAAAGTCTACACATACTTTCTACATGAAGTGTTTCATCTCGCACACTCCACGTAACTATCTGTCCCATACCTTTCATCAAGTTATGTCTTGGATAGTTTAGTAGTATAGCAAAACTACTAAATAACTGAACACCTTCTGTAAAGGCACTATACACAGCCATTGTTTTTGCCATATCATGTGGAGTATCTACATTAAAGTTACTTAGATACTCATGTTTTTCTTGCATAGCTTGTATTTCATGAAACAACTGATACTCCTCATCAGAGTACCCTAGTGTTTCAAGTAACAAAGAGTATGCGTCTTGATGTACAGCTTCCATATTTGCAAATGATGATAACATCATTCTTACTTCAGGTTGCTTGAATGTCGGTAGATAGTGATTTGCATAACCACCTGCGACATCAACATCTGCTTGCGTAAAAAATCTAAAGATATTAGTTAATAGTAATCTATTATCCTCACTTAGATTTTCACGAAAATCTTTCAAATCATCAGCAAGATTCACTTCATCTGGAATCCAATGCATTTGATTCTGTGTTTTATATGCTTCATAAGCCCAAGCATAATTGAATGGCTTATAAAATTCTCTTTCTTGTAGTAATAAACTCATTTTATCCCTCACACGCCAAGCACTCATCTTCATAATCAAAGATGTATTCTCTGAGCACTTTATCCGAGACTACATCCGCTCTTTTTATTGCTTCACTTCTTAAATAATAAAGTGTTTTTACACCATTTTTCCATGCACGCATATGTACATTGTGTAATTCTTGTTTCGAAACATTTGAAGGGAAGAATAAGTTACAACTTTGGGCCTGACATATATGCTCCTGTCTATCAGCCGCATGGTCTATTACCCATCTCTGATCAAGTTCTACTGCAGTTTTAAATACATTTTTCTCCCAATCAGTAAGGAAGTCTAAATGTTGTACACTTCCATTTTTAGTTATAATACTTTTCCACACCTCTTCGGTGTTTTCACCATATTCTTCTAGCTTCTCTTCTAGAAATTTATTTTTAAGTAGTGAACTACCTGTTTTAGTTTTTTGAGTAAAAGCATTAGCTCTGTATGGCTCAATACTAGGACTTGTATTACCACAAATAATACCACTACTAGCATTAGGGGCCACAGCTAATAAGTGAGCATTACGAACTCCAAATCCTTTTCCATCAGGACACTCGCCCCTTTCTTCCGCCAACTGTTGGGTAGCCTTAAATGCTTTACTTTTAATATTATTAAAAGCACGAAGGTTAAACCCTTTTGCCATAGGTGACTCGAATGGTAGATTCTTCTTCTGTAAGTAAGCATGAAATCCCATTGCTCCTAATCCAATACTGCGCTCTTGTGAAGCACTATATTTAGCTTTAGCCAATGAATCAGGCGCATTATCTATAAAATGCTGTAATACATTATCCAAAAATCTTACTAAATCAGCAATAAAATTTTCATCATTTTCCCACTCATCAAACTTTTCTAGGTTTACACTTGATAGACAACATACTGCTGTTCTATCATCATTAGTAGGTAAAGTTATTTCAGAACAAAGATTACTTTGATTTACCTTTAATCCCAACTGTTTTTGAAACTCTGGTAACTTTCTATTTACAGCATCACCAAACATAATGTAAGGTTCTCCTGTTTCTACTCTATTTTGAATTAACTTAACCCATAATGTTTTTGCAGAGACAGTTTTCTTCACTTCTCCACTATGAGGATCTATTAAATCCCAATCATCATTAAATCCTTCTTCTCTAGTAGCTTTATCTATAAGCTCCATGAAAGCGTCAGGTATAATAATAGCATGATGCAAATTAATAGATTTTCTGTTAATGTCGCCGCCTGTAGGCTTACGCACATCAAGAAACTCCTCAATCTCTGGGTGACTAATGTCCAAATATGCAGCATAACTGCCTCTCCTTGTAACGCCTTGACTAAATGCTAACATCTCAGCGTCTACTACTTTCATAAAAGGTATCACTCCTGTGCTCTCACTTCCATGAGATGTCTTAGAACCAACACTTCTTAATGCTCCCCAATAGCCTCCGATTCCTCCTCCTGCAGAGGATAACCAAGCATTTTCTGTGTAGTGGTCAGTAATTCCACCACGACTATCGGGTATATAATTTAAGAAACAACTAATAGGTAATCCTCTAGTTGTTCCACCATTTGATAGAACAGGAGTAGCAAACATAAACCATAGATTACTTGCGTAATCATAGATTCTCTGTGCCATAGCTTCATCATCTGAAAACGTTAGTGCTGCTCGAGCAAATGCGTCTTGAGGTGACTTTTCTCCTTCTACCATATATCTGTCCTCCAGCGTTTTTATACTGAAGTCGGGAAGTAAACTATCCCTGTTATAATCTATTTGTAATGCCATTCTTTTCCTTATATATATGTCGACATTGTACTGTCGATTTGTACTGTATTATCTCCTCCAATGGCTTCTTCGCAATATGCTAGTAAGTCCATGAGTTCATAATTTATTAGTAATCTATCAATATGTTCATTTAAGGACTGTATATATTTATATTTACTACTAAATGGTGCTGCATCATAAATATCGAATGCACTACCAAACTCCTTAACTAATCCTTCCGCTCTCTTTGGTCCAATCTGAGGTATACCTGGAATGTTATCTCCAGAGTCTCCCATTAGACACTTTATTGTGATATAGTCTTCTATACTGTAATTATGTGTAGTCTTCCAGTTTTCATACGTTGTTTCTTTTCTATTTATGTATGAAAATCTAGAAACATTGGGACTAATTAATAAATCCCAATCTCTATCTGTACTTATCAACCAAATATGGTCAATATTGTACTGTTCTCGATTTTGTACTACGTAGGCTGCTATATCATCAGCTTCTACACGGTCAAATCTTAGAACACACCACTTTTTATCCATTAAATCCATTGTGCGTTCCATTTCTTTTATGAAGTTTTCAAAAGCAAGTCTTTCTGCCTCTGTTTGATCCTTATATCTTTCTTCTCTATCAGCTTTGTAGTCTGGATAGATACCTTTTCTATAAGAACTACTTCCTTTATCTGCAGCAATAACTATACTGCCACAGTTATATGAGTTTGCTAAGGACTCTACAGTTTTCATGTAATCCTCAGCAAAATCCGTTCTGCCTTGATGCTTCCATCTAAATCCTAGATTTAATGCATCAATTATTAGTGTTCTATTACGAGGAGCCTCACTCCCCATTTCCATAAAATTCTTAGCCATTTGTAAAACTCGGTTTTTCAAGAATTAACCAATCTTGTGCAAGGCTAACGTAACAACCTAAGAAGCTGACATACATATAATCAAGTCCATTCTCTGGTTTATCTTTCTGTGCTACAAATATCTTAGAACGATTATATTTAAAGAATAATGCAGGTTTTGCTCCTGCTTTCTTTGCTTGTTCTATTGTTTGATTCCACCATTGTATAAATACATTTGATTTCTTTGCTGTAAGTACCTTATCGCTAAAATGACTATCTTTATAGAATTTAACTTCGATACAATAATTATTGTGCATATTCGGTAAGAATATATCTCCTTTCATAAAATCAAGTGCACCTGACATTGGTACTCTTTGAAACTCTAGTTCTGTATGTTTTCTCAGTAAATCTCTTACTTGCCTTTCTCCTTCAGCTCCTTTTGCTCTTGGGTCAACCATCTTCTTCCTCTACGAGTAGTATTTCTTGTTGTGTTAATAATATATAAAATTCATCTTTTACTTTTAGTTTTCGAGTTGCATCAAACCAGTTAAAATAAACATAGTCTCCAACTTTTACTTCATAAGGAACTTTATACCCTTTTTTTGTAATTCTACTTTGCTCTCCTAAAGCAATAACCTCGCCACTATTATCAAGTCTCCGCGAGGAGTCGGGCAGGATAATCCCGCCAGCAGTCGTAGAATCCTCTACTTCTCCACGTTTTATTAGGATATAGTTTCCTACAGGGCGTGGAACCTGTTGTAATTCAATATAATCACTTCTAGCTTGTGCCATTATTCTCAGTCTCCAAAAATTTTTTAACCAACCAATCTTCGTAAGTTCTTTCGTATTCGTGTTGACTCAACCTTGTCGCATGGGGACTGGAAGTTTCATCTGAGTAATCCAGATACATACGATTGCAAAAAGATTGTAAACGCTTGTACCATTCTCTCTGTTCCTCCCATCCTTGGAAATCCTTTAAATACCTATTCCAAATCTTACCTTGAAATACTTTTTCTTTTTGTTGGATTATATCATTAATTGTTTTTTCTTTCATCATTCTAATCTACTAATATTATCTTCTTTTATTACTTCTATCTTTTCTAATAGTGGGTGTGTCCAACCATGAGAAACGATATATGTATTTAATCCTTCTTCTTGAAGTAAAACTTCAACAAGTTTCTCCCTTCCTTGTTCGTCTAAAACATTTATGACCTCGTCAAGGAATAAAACGTTTATACGACTCTTCGAAATACTACTCATCAGTTTTCGTATTGCTACTAAAGTCGCTGTATTAACTCGAGTAAGTTCACCACTACTCAAAGCTGTAATATCAATTATTTTTCCATTATCTGTGACTTCAACATTTAACTTGTCATTAGTCACTACGAAATTGATGCTAAACCGTCCGTCGCTCAACTCTCCTAGATAATCATTGGCTAAATCCTCGAGGTCTTTTACCATATTTTCTATCTTATATGCAATCAACCCATTCGTGGAAAAAGCTTTCTTCAGGACTTCGATATGCCCCGATTTCTCTTCGATTTCAGATAACTTGCTCGTAACTCCTTCAAGTTCATCTTCAAATTCTTTTGTTTGTTCGAGGATAACTTGTATCCTTGTGTTTTTTCTTGTTGTTTCTTCATTTTCATCTGCTATCTTTTGTATCTGCGATTTAGCGTCAGTAATTCTTGTTTTCAGTTTATTAATCTTATCTGATAGTTCACCTGCATCAAGAGTTTCAGTTGGAAGGTCATTATCTATTCGTGAATGTAAATCTTCGAACTCTCTTTTTGCTCTTGTATAGGTTTTGTACTGTGCCTCCTCTTGTCTTTTAGTTTCTATTTCAGTTTTTAACTGATTTGCTTGTAGTGTATGTGACTCTGCTTGGTCTTGCGCATCAAATATGAGTCTTTCTACAAAATCTGCAGCTACAGGTTGTTCACAAGTAGGACAAGTTCCTTCTAAATACTTGTATTGCTCTAACTTACCTTTCCACTGTGCTGCATTCTCTTCTTTTCTTCCTAATTCAGAAATCAAATTATGATACGGTTCGGGCTCTTCTAGTTTACTTTGTAGTAACTTCATATCTATCTGGGAAAATAACTGCTTATATGTATTATTTTCATTAATTTTTTGATTTTTTTCTGCGATATTTTCAAAATTTATCGATAAAGAACGTAATTCTTTCTCATCTTTTTCCGAATATTCGGGCAATTTTTTAAGGGGTGCTATGGTTGTATCATCTAATTTATTGTCATTTAACCATTTTACAATAGTTTTTTCTTTTCCGTCCAGCGCAGATATCTCCTGCCCTAATTGTCGGGAAAGCTCACGAAATACATCATAGTATTGCACATAATCTTCTAAATTTAGTAATTCGATTAGAAACTTTTTTCTGTTTGCATCAGTCGCAGTCAAAAACTGCAAAGATGCATTTGTGTTTTGATATACTAACTGCGTGAATGTTTTAAAATCGAGTCCTAAGATTTCTTGTACTGTTTTATACGTATTCGTTGCAGTATGGCTACTAATATCGTCGCCATCTTCATATAACTTTACTTTTATACTTCCTCTACTTCTATTTACATCAATTTCATACTCTTTATCATCAACAGAAAAGGTCAAGTTTATACTATATCCAGCGTTTTGAAAACGATTCTGAATATCAGCTTTCTTTATTCCTTTACTATTTTTGTTGTAGAGTACTTCCTCGATAATAAGTGGTAGGGAAGACTTACCTGTACCATTGGTACCCACCAGTTGAGTGAGAGTACTATTATCAAGGTCAAGGCTGTTTTCTTTACCATAGCTAAAACAGTTATCCCACTTCAGCTTCTTTAGAATAATCATGAAAAATCCCTATTATTTGTTTTACTGTTCCTTCCTTTAACTCCAGAATATAACTAAGATATTCTGCTAGCTCTTCTTCTATAGACATATCATTATCTAATAAAAGAGTAGCCTCTGTTTTTCTTTTTACTACTTTTTTATCAAGCAGTTCTGAATTTTTAACACCAGAAAGATCGGCGACATCGCCTTCGAGCTCATAGATCGTATGGTTATAAGTAGTTGGGATCATGTCTACTGGGTCTGTCACCGTCTTCCTAATCAGTTGTGGCAAGTTAAATTCTTTCCATTCCCAACTCCAATCGTCGTCGATGAGTAAGTACCCAGTTTTAACTTCAGTTCTATGAAATTGTGTACTCATAGGACTGCCCGGGTATACTATATTTAACTGTGTATTAGAGTGACTATGTAAGTCTCCTGCAAATACTACAGGAAACTGAGATAACCTTGCCAAGTCTATCTCTGGAGTCACGTGGGGTGGTATTGAACCTCTTACATGTGTAAATAGTGGCTTTCTAATGTCTAAATCGACAATAGGCTTCCAGTTTTTATGTAAGTCACAATAGGGAAGAATACTAAAATTATCCCTTTTGTCTGTGTAATCCACTATTTCTACAAGAGGATTAAGTTTCGTACTTGCATTTTTTAACTGTGTAAAGAATGTTTTATTCTTTCTAGTTGCTTCATGGTTTCCATCAAAGATTATTGTTGGAACTTGTACTCCACTTATAAAGTCAAAGTATAACTCTAACTCTGGCATTGAAGGGAGTCTATCAAATAAGTCTCCCCCAATGATATGCAAATCGACTTGACTTTCAAGTTCTTTGACTTGATTAAAAAACTCATAATATCTATTACGAGCCCATTCTACAGGCACATTTTTCTGCCCGAGTTTCAAATGCCAATCTGCTGTAAATAGGATCATGCTACGAAGTCGTCTCCAGGTTGCCAGTCACAGCCAGTAAGTCCACCAGCTTTAAGTGCCTGTAATGTTCGTAAGATTTCCTCTGCATTTCTTCCTGTGTCTAATGCATTAACAGATATGTGCTGTATCATAGCATCATCATCAAGTATGTAAGTAGCCCTATAACAGACTCCTTCATCTCTATTAACTATATCTAGTTCATCTGATAATACTAAACCACAATCTGCTACGAGAGTATGCTGAATATTTTGTATAAGTTTATTATCTTGTTTCCAAGCTAATTTACAAAATTCATTGTCACCACTGATACCAACTACGTTACAGTGAGGAACTAATTTATCAAATGCCGCTATCTCTGTAGGGCATATAAAGGTGAAGTCTTTTGGGTAAAAATATATTACTGACCAATCGCCATAAAGACTATCGCTACTAAATGTAACCATAGTGTTATTTCTATCTACCCCATTGAGCTGGAACCCATCAGGGAACCTTTCGCCAACTCCAACCATTACCACTCTCCTTCGCTTTCAGTTTTAAACTCTGCTTCGACATCGGCAGGGGCGTCGCTTGAGCCTGCTCTAACTCTGTCTAGCAATTCTTTTTGAGCATCAGAACTTGGCCTAGGAAGAACTTCGTCCATTGACTTGAGGTCTTCGATTTTACCTTTTTCTTCGTCTGTTAATGCTCTAGTTTTGCATCTAAGTACTTGTAATTGATACTCGACATTAAATGCCATTGGACCAGTTTTAACTCTTTTAAAGTGAACGTCCCAACCAGTTTCAGCGTCAGTAGGATCACCTAAGTCTTCAGCTGCTAACATGATTTGCTCAAGCAACTTCTTCTTTAGATTTAGAACTTTAACTTGTCCATCTTTTGGGTCAATACATTGTATTGCATAAGACCACCCACATTTCATTTCGGGGTAGTACTCTTTTACATAATCCTTCTCTTTGTTATCAAAGGTTTCTGTAGAACGATTGAAGGATAAACATTCCATAGGAATATTTTTTGCGTTCTCACCTTTTATCCAATATACATATCTTGGAAGTATGTCACCTACCATTCTGACAACATTGTCTCCGTCTTGATATTGATATTGATTTATGGAAGACTTCTTAGCCTTCCCTTCTAATTGTGCAAATTTTAATGCCATTTTATTTTTTCTCCGTTTGTGACTTCTCATAACGAAAATGAATGTGTCCATCTTCAATTTTAAGTAGTCTGTTCTTTTTTATTATAGGCTGAAGTCGTTTCGGTACTCGTTCTACCTCAATTGTTAATTTATTATTTATTATATACTCATTATAACTTCTAAAAGAAGCTACTCCAATATATGCTGCCCATTCCGAATCTGATGCAGTCTTTCGATATTTGTATATGGCTTCAGGATTTACTAGAAAACTATCTCCTGTATAATCCTTTCCATAAAACTTGAATAATCTATCTCTCTTACTTGTAGGTGGATAATTATAGGTTATATACCATGTTACCAATAAGATGTCTGATACCTTATTCTTACTTTCTTTGAGTATTTTATTCCAATTATATCGTATCATATATTATACTAAAAATTTCACCTGTTGTCAAGAAGTATTTTTTCATAGGTGGTTTACCTCGTAGCCTTGCTTCATGTAATATCCTTTCCTATTGTTAGCTTGTCGTCTTGCTGTTTTCCCTTGTAGGTTAATATCTACAACAACAGGCTGTTTTTTATCTTTTTGTACTCTTATTATTCTACCAATTAACTGAGTGAGTAAAGGCTCATTATTAACTGGAGTTCCAAGAACTAAACAGCTTAAGCAATCTAGTGAAATACCTTCAGAAAAGATAGACTGAGTTCCATACAAAATATCTTTATCTTTCCATATTTGTTTCATCATGGCAGGTCTTTCATTGTGTGGTATATCTCCTGTTATACAAATTGCTTCATCGCCACTTAGTCTAGCACAAGTTTTTAGAAACTCTACTCTATCAGAGACAACTAAAACTTTGTGACCTCTAGCTGCGTAACTGCTAGCTATCATGGAGACAGAATGTATATATTCCTCTTGATAAGCTAAGTGTGTTACTTTATTAGCCCACGGAATGTTCTGTCCATCCATAAATCTTACGTCAGAATATATCACATCTATACTAGGTGTCATATAATTCTCTTTTGGTGGTTTATGTACTGTTTGTCCAAAGTAATCTCTAAACACTACATGCTTACCATCTTTTCTTTCTATTGTTCCTGATAGGCCAATCTTATATCTAGCTTTATTTTTGTCTACTATTCTTGCAAAAGTTGGACTACTTACATGGTGCATTTCATCAAGTATTAGTGTTCCAAATTTATCAGAAATAGCACCAATCCTACGGTATAAAGACTGAACACTTCCGATTACGATAGGACTATCAATATCAAATTTTCCACTACCAATAATTCCAGCTTGTATTCCAAATACTTTTTGTACTTCTGTTTCCCATTGTTTTAGTAGAGCTAAAGTATGAACTACTACTAATGTTTTCTGTTTAAGTTTACTTGCGATTGCTAACGCAGTAAATGTTTTGCCCCAACTTACCCAAGCGTTTATTATACAACTGTCATCTAACACATCATAAACTGCTTGCTGACTTGGTCGTAATTCGAACTTAAATTCTGGAAAGTCTACAGAGTTTTTTATTCGCTTTTCAACTATCTCATAGTCTTTCGGTATTAGGTCTTCTCTACCACTTGGTATTGTTACTAAACCTTTTCGAACTATTCCCATATTTTTAATAGTTATAGGTGGATCTCGAGGATCGTGACTAGGAATACTATATGTGAGTTCCTTGTCTACATATTCTTGATGCGTTGAATCTACTGATAAGTAAATTCTATTACTTAAAACGGCTTTCATTGTATAAGATCATCATACCCTATGGTATAATATACTGTTAACTCCTGTCCTTCTTTTATAGGTTTTATTGTATATAATTGTCTATCATGTAAATTTGTTAAGATAAAACAGTTAGGATCTTCACTATGGTTTATAAATCCTCCTAAAGGTGTTCTTATCCAGTCCTCTACTCTATCATTCCATACATGACTTTCCCCTAACAACACACCTGCTTTCCAGTCTACTTGTGCATGTAAACCTAGTCCATTTATTGCGCTTTTTTGTATTGTTAATCCTTCTAATAGAGGTCTATAGTGTTTGTTTTCGAATTTCATTTATCATTCCAATCTTTATACCACTTTGCACCATTTCTTTCTGCATCTCTAAATACTTGATTAGTAATTATTATTGGTATTACTACTCCTAAATGAATCCAAATAGACCAAACAATACTATAACTTTCCCAACCTATATAAGTCCATGCAACTATAGCAAAGTATGCACTCCACATTATAAATAGTGCTAACGTAAAGTACGCTTGTATAGACGGGTCTAGTATATGTCTAAGCGGATTATATCTACTATCCATAACTGACCTCCAGCTATAGATTATCCAATTAATTAATTTTTTCATATCTTTCTTCTTGTATCTTCTACTCGTTGTTCTAAAAACTCATATATCAGCCACGGCAAGCCGTTTAGATATAGTACTTGTGCCCACGATTTCTTACTATTCGGTGGGCGTTTGACTTGAAAAGAAAATGTTATATCTTTTAGCCAAACTGTAGAGGACATTAAATGATCCTCTACTCTTAAAATCTTGTGGCATTTTAATTCAGTATATTTAGTTTTTTCATAATAAATATGTCTACCACTTGAATCTATATAATTTTTTCCTCTGTGTTTAATTAATCCTATATAGTCATCAATTTGAAATTTCAAATTGAACAAATTTTTTAAAGGTGTTTGTAACCTTCGCTTTCCTATGGTATCACCTTTTTGATTTCTGTCATCTAAAACTTTTTCATCAATAAAAACTATACCATCTTGTTCCCATATATTATCAGAGTTTATTACCCATATTGGAAACTTGATTTTTAGGTCAAGCATACATCTTTTCAAACTTACCCATGCTATAGTCATCACCTATCTCAAAGTCACAACCTACAGGAGCTCCGTTTATGTATACTCCTCTATCTTTCTGTATAAACTCTTTCAGTTTAGCACTATAAGCGTCTATCTCATGCTCTGGACACTCTGCTAAAATAGAGTCGTGAACAAGTGCAAATATTCTACTTTTCATTCCATTTTTTCGAATATAATTGTTCATATCTATACCACCAAGTAAGTTAATATCAGATGCAACAGATTGAACTAGAAAGTTGATTCCACTTCTTACTTCATGACTTGCAATACCTTTATCATCACTTTTTACATTCTCTAATCTTCTTTTTCTACCAAATGTCGAGTATAAGAAAGCATTAGCTTCAATAAACTCTTTTTGCTCATCTAACCAATTTCTTAGTCTATTAAACTGATTAAAGTATTGACTTATTACTCCTTGTGCATCTTGTATTGAAAAGTGAGACCCTGAGTCTTTTGTAACTTGTTGAGATATCTTCTGAGGGCCTGCTCCATACATGATACCAAAAGTAACAGCTTTTGCTGCCTGTCTTTCGAATGTATAAAGCTCAGCAACCTCATCTATCTCACAAGGTAATCTAAAAACTAACTTCGCAATAGAACTGTGAAAGTTACCGCCTGATTTGAATACATCACATAAGTTTTTATCTCCAGATAAAGCTGCTGCAACATATACCTCTGCTGTAGTTAAGTCCATTGCAACTATTTTATTACCTTCTTTTGCTCGAATACAACCTTTTACAATAGGATTATCTCTAGGTATTTGTTGCATATTCAGTTTACCACTACTTGATAATCTGCCAGAAGTTGTACTATGTAAATTAAAGTTTGTTCTTAATCTACTATCTCTGTCAAGTTGAGGAATAATCTTATCTAAATAAGTATTTTTAATTTTAGATTTCTGACGAATATCTAAAATTAGATTAGGTACTGGGTGTTGGTCAGCTAACTTCCCTAATACTTCTGCATCAGTAGAATGTTGTCCTGTCCCAGTCATTTTACCTGTTGGTGTCATACCTATTGCATCAAATAGTAAGCTACGTAATTGTACTGTACTATTTGGATTAAAGTCTTTTCCTTGTGCTTTTTCAAACATTTTAACTTCTGGATAAGTATATAACTCATCAATAGCGTCTTGTATTTCTTTTTCCATTAAGTTTTGGGCTACTTCTAATCTTCTTCTATCAAAAGGCACTCCTGCATCTTGACAGTCTTTTAGAAATAGCATACCTGGAATAAGTATTTCTTTGTATACTTTAACTAATCGTAGATTTTTGTGCATAGCTTCGTTCATTAACTCATAGAGTTCAAATGTAACTGCTGCGTCCATTGCTGCGTAAAACTGCATCACATCAAAAGGAATCGACTCCCAAGTAAACTGTGATTTTAGTACTCCATTACGTTTACAATATCCTGCGATAAAATCTTCAAGTTCCCTTTCATAGTTTCCATACTTAGTATGTCTAACTGCTAGTTGTTTTAAGCCATGAGTACCAGGATTTTCATTCAAAGTATAATGTATTAACATTGTATCTTCTATTCTAGGGAACTCAAATCCAAAGTGATACTCTAACATAGCCATATCAAACTTAGCGTTGTGGAACACAGTGATTTTTTTGGTAAAGAGCTTCTGGAGTAGTTCCTCCACTTCCTCGTCTACCACGTCTGTTAAAATGTATACTGCATGATCTCTGCAGTAAGCGAGACTTAAACCTAGTATGTGCCCATCTCTTGGGAAAAGTCCTGAGGTTTCGGTATCGCATGCTATATACTCTGTTGGAGCGTTTAGCGCTTTGTTTATCCATTCAACTGCTTCCTCCTTGTTATCAATGCCATAGAAATCTTCATGCGTAATTTCTGTGGGCTGTATCTCCCCTTTAATATATCCCATCACTTGTTCTAAAGACTCGTCCCAAGTCCTTCTAGCTTCGGGCTTAAAAGCGAGCATAGCGGGATTGATAATTGGGAGAAATTTATCGTCGAGAAGTTTCCCGCTATACTCTGTGATTGATTTTTCTCTTGTAAAATTCTGTAATGCCTCACTTCCGACTAGAATAATCCAGTCATAGGCATCTAACTCGATGTCAATATCAACATCTCTTTTTAAAATCTTTTTCTTTTGTTCACTACATAAATGGTAGTGGTCAAACTCAAACTCATTATTAAAATGCATAACATAGTCTGTTCTGTTTGGTGCTTTATCTATCAAAGCTACTTTAGTCATATAAAAACTCCCTTAATTTTCTTACTCTATCTAGCGGCAAGTCACCTGGGTCAACTCCATCAGGCATCTTTACTATATTTGCTAGTAGTTCTACTTGTTCACATAAATCTGCAACTTTCTCTGCAGCTTCTCTTCCTGCGGTGTCTCCATCAAATAGAATATCTACTTGTCGTACACCTGTAAATTTTAACATACCTAGTTTATATAGGTCTATATTTTGTGTGCCGAAACAACACATTGCGTTTGTTAATCCTTTATCATGAAGGTTTAACGCATCAAAAATACCTTCCACCAATATTACTCTCCCTAATATGGGAGTTGCGTTATGAGGAAATAAGGGCAACTTAGATTTAGGGGGATAAATCATGTATTTCGGCACTACTGTTTTATCCATGTGTCTACCTATGAAAGCTCTTATTGAGCCTGTTATGTCTGCTACTGGGAATACAACTCTACCTATAAACTGAGAATCATGGTGCGTGAATGCACCAAATTCTTTAAACGTTTTAGGTTTTAAATCCCTAAAATTACCAATATATGGCATTAGGTCGTTTGGCAACTGTAATCCAATATTCTGTGCCCTTACTTCTTCAATCTTCTTTTTAATTTTATTTCTTTTAACCTCTAAATAACTTATAGGGGCATCAAAGTGTTTAAATATATTTCCTTTAAACCCACAAGAAAAACAATGAAATATACCTGTAACTTTATCAACACGCATCGAAGGATTACTGTCATCATGCTCTGGATTTAAACACGAAACAACATAGTCCTGCCCTTGAGAGCGGAAAGGTATTTTGTGTTTATGTAATACTTCGTCTACATTCATGAAAAAATAATTACTCCTATAAATACTAATAGTGATAAAGTCACTAAAAAACTAAATAGTACTGTAGCGCCTTCTTTAATGTCTTCCATTATAACTCCTGTACATCTTCTCCAGACGCCATTTCTGTTTTCATGGCATCTTTTTGTTTTGGTGTTAAAGTTGAGGCAGGGCCAACTTTTAAGGTTTTCCAGTCCACTTCTGAACTAAAATCTTCTATGGGGCCATTCCTCATCTTCTTACATTCAAATGTTATACAATTATCTCCTGTCTCCCAAGTCTCGAGAGCAAAAGCAGCATCTGCTGCATCAAGTATTCCTTTACTGAATCTTGCCTCTCCTGTAGCGTCAACCTGATATGGACTAACATATAAACATTTATGCTCTTGTGCATACTGTTTCAAAGTCTTACTAACTTCTATTTGTTCTGTCCAATCATACTGACCACCCTTGCTTGGTATTGTCGATCTCCGTACTTGATTTATATAATCTACAATCACTACTCCAATATCCAAATAATTCATTCTGACCTCTACCTCTGCTTTAATTTTAGCTAAAGTAAGGGCAGGGTCATAAATTATATCCATTTGTCTATCTAATCGTAAGGGGAGTTTAATTAAAGTCTCTTGAAACTTATCATAATCTCCATGAGTGTAGTAATCACTCAGTATTGAAGCGCTTCCTTCATATCTACTAGCGTTCCATTCTGCTAGTCTCCGAAACTCTTCGTGAGTTAGCATACGACTCCTTAGTCTTTCTAAGGGGATACCCGTCGCTATAGAAGCCATTCTTCTAAAGGTTTGTTCTTTGGTCATTTCTATTGTAAAGAACAAAGAACTCTTTTCACTTGCAAACTGATTTACTGCTATGTTTGCACATACCAGTGATTTACCACTACCTCTTCTACCTCCGATTAGGACTAAATCAGTTTTTGCAAAGTGCATTTTTGCATCATATTCTGTATTGAGTCCTAATGGGACATAGTTTTGTAACTGTTCCGTTGTTTCTAACGGGTCTATCTTCTGCATACTTACTTCTTCAGAATCTATAATCTCAACTTTATTTCTCATTTCTGCACTAATATCTTCTAAAGCAGTAATATGTTCCTCTGCGCTAGACATAGCCACAGAGTTATCCACATATCCTTCGAGCTCATTCAAGAGTTCGCCATGTGTATATTCGTTCTTTAAGTATTCGAGTAGATGATGAGCCTCTGAATCAATGTCTAAAGTTTCTATCGCAAAGATTTTTTCTTTGATAGATTGGTCTCTTAGACTCAGTTTTAAGTCATCAAAAGTGGGTAGAGACTTAAACTCCGAAAAGTGTTTTTCAACGGCTCGATGGATTGGTTGGTATTCTGAGGGTAAATAATGAGATTCAAGTTGGCCCCACACTTCTATATCCTGTGTGTCAATAATCTTATGTATTAGTGCCGAACTTATATTCATTATTCTCCCAAATAAAAAGTAAAAGAAAACGTGGTCAAGGAAACCTTAACCACGCTCTCGAGATTGAAAAGATTAGCTGGATGCTTTTTCTTTTCTTGCTGCACCGTCATAGTCGGCACAAGCTAGACCTCTTCTGGTCAACATAGTTTTCACACCTCTGACAGTTTTGCCAATTTCATCAGCAATCTGTTCAACTGTGTGTCCAGAGATGTCACCAAGCGCAGTTAAAGCGTCTACTTTAGAAGCAGCTGTGCTTTCTTTCTGCGAAGGGATTTTGTCTATCTCACCTGTTCTTAGGAAAGACAGAGCTTTACCTCTGATACTATTTATTGGTCTGTCTAGAGCAGAAGCTATATCTTCTACGAATGCTCCATCAGCCACCATCTGTAAGAAAGTAGCTTCTTCAGATTCAGAATAAGTTCTGACTGAAGCAGGTTTCTCAGTTGGTTTTACGTGGTCTGTCAATTCCATAGAAAGAATCTTTCCTTGAATTGATTTTGCACTATACTTGCCGCCTTCAAATGCGGAGGCAATCTCAGCATATGTGTAACTTCCAGAGTTGTCTGTTACAAATGCTGATAATGTTGCTTCTTCCTGCTCAGAAAAAGTTCTAGTAGAAACTGAAGATGCAAGTTCGACCTCGAATCCCATTTTTCTTAACTTAGAACTAACTGAACGAGGAGAAGTTTCAAGCTGGTCAGCTGCTTCTGCAACTGTAGCTTGAGATACGGGTGATTCCCCGCCTACGAACTCTGTTAATTCTTGAGTTCTTTCGTCTGTCCACTTAGGTACTGCCATTATTTTCTCCAATTAGCTGTTTTATGTTTGTTACTATTCTTATTCCTTTCGATTCTGCCGACTTTGTTTTTGAACTAGCTATCCCACTTTCATTTACTAAAATGGTTACGTCGTTAGTCAAGGTATCTTTCATTCTGTAGCCATGTTCTGTTAAGACTTTTTTGGCGTCAGCTTTAGTGCGGTAAGACTTTAATCTTCCCGTAATGCAAACTACTTCGTTTATATCTACTACTGGAACGCCTTCGAAAACATCAGCTTTCCATGTGAAAGGTAACCGACAATATCTGTTCTTGTATTCTTCATTATACCAACTACAGATATTAGTTGTGACTTTTGGACCTAACCCCGCTTCACTACATCTCTTCTCGGTTAACTCATCAATGTGATTAATCGTATTGCATAATTTCTGAGAAGCTGTAGACCCAAATAGTGGTATGGCAAAGGCAGGTAACAGGTCTTGTAGATTAGCGTTCTTACTTACTCCAATTTCATGTATTAACTTTTTCGCTATCTTTTCTGAACCTAGCCTTTCTTCTATAAATTCTTCGGTCAGCGAGTATATATCTTCTATACACTCTAAATCTAATTTGTTTATTGTTTTGGGTCCGAGACCCTTGATTCTTAAGGTTTTAGTGAAACCTTCTACGATTTTCGAATTCTTAGCTGGGCAACTTGGATTGTTGCAAAAGAGCTGGTCGTTTACCAACTCTAAAGATGTGCCACATGATGGGCAGACATCTGGAATTTGTATCGCTTGTTTCATCTACTCCCTTTATTTATCAATTATTATATTATACATAATCTGACATCAAATGTCAAGAATTATTTTTCTGCAAGTCCTACAATTCTAGGAATAATTTCACCACTCCTAATAACCTCAACTTCACAGCCTATGTAAAGTCCGAGTTCTTCGATATATGACTTGTTGTGTAGAGTGGCTCTGCTTACTGTAGCCTCTCCAATAACACAAGGCTCTAGAATTGCTACTGGTGAGACCACTCCACTTTTTCCTACTTGCCACTCTACGTCAAGCAATGTGGTGGTAACACCTTTCTTTTGTTCTTTTAATGCAAATGCTCCTCTTGGGTGATGGCTCGTGTGTCCCAGTCCCCGAAATTTTTCGTTATCATTGAGACGCCAAACTGTACCATCATGAGGAAATTCTGCCCAATCTGATTGCGTAACAGTATTGAACCCCAGAGTATCGCTCAAAACTTTCATATCTTCATGAAAAGTTGATGAAAACTGGGGTTCAACACCGTAAGCAACAAAGCAGAGGTCACGAGTGAGGAATTCGTCTATATCCTTCAGATTTAAACTACCTGCGGCATAATTTCTCGAATTCGGTACGGATTTGGGAGCAACTATCTCACCCGTAACTTGCGTAATTTCGTGTCCAATAACTATGGTTTGTGGAATTAACTTGCTCTTTTTGAACTTATCCGTTATGTCAATTCCACTTTTACCATCGCCTCTTGTTAAAACTCGTTCCAACTCCCCTTCTAAATACAATATACTGATTGCTGAGCCATCGAGTTTTGGTGTAACTATGACATCATCTGATGCGAATGGACACTCTTCTCCTTTAAAAATTTTCTGAAGCGAGTACATTTGATATGCATGGGGAACTCTCCCCTCTCGAGTGCCAACCTGTTTAAAGTTTACTGCTCTCGCAAGAGCATCAAACTCGTCGTCACTCATGCTTGGATTACCTGAGTAGTAATCAGCACTCGCTTTTTCTAATCTTTTTTCTAAGAATTTTTTCATTCTTATATTATAAAGGTTATAGTTTGAAAAGTCAAGATTTATTTACCAATATCCTTCACAGAATCTTTAGAGATAACTTGATAGGCTCCCTTGTTATAAGCAGGAGCTATCGTATACTTACTTGAGATTTCTTGTTTGTAAGAAGTATCTTCTACTGTGCAAGGTGCTAATTTGTCTGCTTGCAAAGACGGATACTTTTCGTTGAACGCTCGTATCTCCTCGAGTCGAGCATTTGGTTTTGGTTTGCTATTATTCACTCTCACTTTCCGACTTGTTTTTCTCGGAAGTGGCTTTCTTTTTCTTCCACAAGGTGAATATCTTGTGCTATTGTATATAATTCCCATTTTTATATTATAACGGCAGTAAACTTATAAGTCAAGAAGTATTTGCGATTTAGCGTCAATTATATAAATTTTCTATCAGGTCACTGAAGTGATTATACACTTCTGTTTTATTCTCTGTTAGTGATAGTATTTCAACTAATGCTGAAAACATTTCTCTACTATTTGATAGTCCTAGAGGCATTGAGATACCTTCTTTTGATGGTTGCCATTCTCCTTCGAAGTCTAAGTAATACTTACGAAAGTGTAAATATTCTTTTCCACGAAATGAGTTTACAACTAAACGAATCTGCTCGTCTCCTGTTTCTTTCTCGTGTATAATACGTGAGTAAAATTCTGGTTCTTGAAATAAATCTATCATCTGCGCCTCTCATTTTTTAAGATTCTGGATAAAGGAACTATCGAAGTCACATTCTTAGGTCTTAATAAGCGATACGAGTCCGTATCCCAGCACCATAAAAGAACTGTATCTTTTGTTGGCCTGGCCCTATTCCTTTTACTCTGGATATATTTATTGTTAAAGTCTAAAGTACATACATTGTACTTCAATTTTCTGGAGTTTGTACTCCTATATGTTATGACTGCATCACCGCACTCCGTTACAGCATTAATAAATTCTTTGTTTGTCACGTGTGTTCCTTGTGTTGGTTATAAGAAACCACGCTAGTAGATATGTTTGTGTTGAAAAATATGCTAAAAAATTTAAACACAAAAAGACAAGAGATAGCTCACTACCTCTTGCCTTCTCAGGTGGATTTAACCGTTAACTGCGTTGATTACACCAGCTAGATATTGTGCTGCCTTACCAGATAGTCTACCGATTATTTCATCATCGACATCTTGTCCTGCATCAGATATTGCTGATTTCAACTCATTATGCATTGCCTCTTTAGAAACTCTACCTCCACCAGTAGAACCTCCATTAGAAGTAGAACTACCACTTGAGGGGTTCTTCTTCACATACACGCCTGCCCTAGTTAAAATCATTCTGACTCCATTTGGGCTCTCACCTAACTCGTCAGCTATTTCTTTTACTATCTCCATACTTGTTTCTGGAGTAGGGTCTTGTTCTGTGTAAAGAGTAACTGCTTGTTGTTTTGATTCGTCTGTCCAAGCCACTGCTCTTCTCCTTCTTTGTTTTTGTTGAAAATAAAATCTGTCTCCCATTCTTATATTATACAGATTATAAGAATAAAAGTCAAGAATTATTTAAAGTTATGGTAGAATTGCATTGAACTTTAAATCCTCTGCTCTCTCGTCAGTCCATCGTTCACCACAGTCTTGACACGTCATTACTGGGGCAACAATAGCAACGGGTCTGTCATTATTCTCAAACTGAATAATGTCAGCTCTCTGATTTATGTTCAGACTTCCGCAGTTCGGACAGTTCATTGTTTTCCTCTATCAACTTGTTAATTCTTATGTACAGATTGTAGATAGTCCTGTTTAGGTCACGTATGGTATTCTCATAAGCATTTTTTGCTAAGCCATGCTTATCATCTTCTACTTGAGTTACAGGTCTATCATTATCCATTTTTATATTATACTAAATTCTTAACCAAAAGTCAAGAATAATTTTTCGGTAGGTTAGGTCTACCATTCCAAATCCTTCATAAATTGAAGCTTCTCTAATGCTGTTGTAGCCTTAATTACTTCTTCATCTATTGCTCCTACGATATCGGAGTGCTCTCCTATACCTGCAGGTCGATTTAAGTATACTTTAATATTAACCTTAGCAGCTGCTAGGTCACCTTCATACTTTAATTTTAATGCTTTTCTTAAGTCATCATTCATTTAGTTGTCTCCATCATTGTAAGGTAGCCTTCTTTCTCTAACTCACTCATTCTTTCAAAAGCTGATTTCATGTAAGAGTAGCTGCCTACAAATGTGGGCGAGCCATCAAAGTCTCCCTTCTTTAGTTTATAAACTTTTACACTCATTCTTCGTCTCCTAATAGGCTTTGTACAAAAGCCTTTATAAATGCATCTTGGTTCATGAATATAATAATCAATCCTGGTGCCAGAACAAAAGAGAAAAGAAAACTCATAAAATAATATAACTTAGGCATACTTACAGCTACATTATTAGGGTCTAGCTTTTTTGCTACTTGAAATGCTGGATACCAGATTGACACTATACTAGTCAATGCTCCTGACAATGCAAAAACTAAATAAAAATATAATTCTTCCATATATCATTTCCTTAGTCCTCAAAGCTTACTCCATATTCTTTTAGATGTTCAAGGCTTCCTAGACTATGGGCAAGGGCATGACCAGAAAAACCTAATCGTTTTCTACCATTCCACCAACCAAGTCTAGCATATTCATCACTATATGGTACAAGTTCATAACACCAAATGCTATACAGCTTGCAACCATACTCCTTTTCATAGTCCCTTGTCTTGATGCCAGGCATAGAGTTTTGATACTCTATTGTATACTCCTTTTGTATTACTGCAGGCATATGATACCTTGCACTCCATACAACGTCACCTTCCTCAAAACTATCTCGAAGACAAGCGTCAGGAAGAAAAGATTCTTCATGTTTGTCTTCTCCTACAGGTCGTTGTGGTACTCCCACTCTATCAATAATGCCCTTTACAAAGGCTGCCGACCTATAGATACTTTTAGCTATCTCTGTGATATTATCTCCTTCGATATAATCAGAAATAACTTGTTTTATTTCTTCTTTCGAAGCAGGTTTACCCTTGTTTTGAGACTTTCTCTTATTAACATAGGCTTCCTGTTCTTCAAATTCTTCTATAATACGATTTAATCGTGTCGTATTATAACTAATATTTAGCATTTCGCAAGCTACTTTCTTTGTTACTCCTTCTTCATTAAGGCTATGTATAACTCTGCGAATATTTGCTGGGCTTAGATTTTCGCCCTCTCTTTTTCTAACTCCTCTTCTCACAAATCCTCCTAGTCGCTATCCAACTGTAGCTGGTATTGATATTCTCTAAATTCATCTTCCTCCTTTTGTTTTTGCCCTAGTACGATGATAGCATAATGTACTATCTTGTATAAGTCCTTATCATCAAATCCGTTCTTTTTTCCATATCTTTGAGCATACTTCATAATGTTTCCAATACAAAATCCTACTCCATGGTCTGCATCAAATATAATCTCAGTGGCTTGCAGTTTTCCCTGAGAATAATGTTTCGAGTATGTACTATCTATGTACTTTTTTAAGTCCTCGAGAATAACATCTTCTTTGAATTCATACTTAAATTCTGCCATTAAAAATATCCTTTTGGTAAATTATCTGGGTATATACACTTTAGGTTACCTGATACACTAATTCTAGTAACATCAGTTTTATAAGGTGCTACCCAATGTTGTTGTTGAGCTGGAAATATATACATATCTCCTGTTTTTGGTGTTATAAAATGTCCTATAGATGCCCATTGTCTTAACTTGGAGTTCTCTCCATAATTAAAAATTAACTGCCCAGGCTTTGCTGTGGTTCCTTCATGTTCTTTCATTTCAGTTTCTAACTTCTTAGGAACATCTACAAATATAACAAAAGAGATATCACCACTATGAATGTGAGGAGGATTAAAGTCTCCTGCCTGCATAAAATTTACCCATAAATCTTGATATACAAGTTGTATAGGTATGTACTCAAAACCATGATAGGCACAATGAGCCTGTCTATATCCTGTAAATACTTCACCCATTTCTGTATAAAACCATTGGTCAAATACTTCTGGGTACTTATATTGGTTTTTAAGATGCCCTGCTAATTCATGATTCCAATTAGTCTTTGCTTGTCTTCCATCAGCATCTAGTCGTTTCAAGACTCTCTTTGGGCAACTCGTTTTCATTATGAACGGGCCCCAGTTAAAATGTTGATACTTCATCTATACCTCTGGTTAAACCAATCTCTTAAGTCATAGTACCAATCAGTTTGAAATAAGATTGATACTAAAAATACCCATGCCATAAAAGAAAAGAAGTATTTAAATACGTAGAAAGGAAATAAAAAAAGTTCAACTAGCATTATTGGTCCTCAAACCACTGATAAACTAAATCGTCCATCAGTTCACTAGCAATATGTTTAGTTCCATCAACTTCTACTTCCTCGTCCCAGTGATAATCTTCTGGTAATTCTTCCATACCAACTTTATCAAGGAATAGCTGTAATACATCATCATTTTCTTCATAAGATGCATGTCCATCTACGTCACCCCAAGCAACACCAATAAAGTTACGGAACTCATCTTCATAAGTCATTCTTGTTGGTTGACCTATAAATTTAGAAAAGTGTCCTAGCATTTGTATTGGGGGTGACCATGCTGAGTATCCTGAAAGCTCAGTCTCGTCTGCATAGTCCAAAGTAACCCATTTGGCTCCTATGTTATCAATGTGCCAATCATAAGAGTCCTCTAACCAACCATCATCATCTAAAGTTTTTTCAACATTAGCCATAAAAGGTTGTTGATAGGCTTCAACTGGTTCGTTCCAGCCTCTGTGATTGTCTATTTTAAAGACTTTATCTTTATCAACTTGATTAAAATGTATATAAAAATACACATGATTAGCCATTACTTTTCTCCTTCATTAAAGCTTTTATTCTACGTTCTTCCGAGTAATATAATGCTCGTAGAAACGCCCCTAGTTCTTGGTCATTGGGATATGTCGCAACAGCACTACTTAATTGAGTAAATGTTATCATTATATATCCCCCTCTTCTCTTTCTTCACTTCTGTGAATCTCAAAACCATTTGGGTATCTTTTTTCTAGTTTATTTATATTTTCTTTCATAACTTCTTCTGGAGTGTATCCAAGAGCTAAGCAGCCCTGTACCCAATACCATAATACATCTCCGAGTTCTCTTTTTAGATGGAACTTTACATCTTCGTCAAAGTGTTTTCCTTGAAATACTATCTTTTTTATAATCTCTGAAAACTCACCTGACTCTGCTTGCATACCCATAGAGCAAGTTATTAACTGGCTCCATTCAACATCTTTATAAGTACTTTGCAAGCCGAATAATCTGTCTGCCATAACTTCAGTTCTTAAACTTTCATCTGAAGTTGTGCTTTTTACGAACTTACCGTAATCATCTATGTTTATCAATTTCTTTCTCCACTTTTCTTTTTATTTGTTCTTCTTTATACCATATACCTGAGTAAATCTGTGTTCCACCATCTTTCCACTCTACTATAAATCTTTTATATCCGTAAGGTCTATCTTTAAATATTCTTACGTCTCCATAGTTTTCTACTAATACTCTCATATTACGTGGATTAAAATAATTACTTGTAGAAACAGAACTAAAACAGGTATGATAGTTCTTATTAGTTCTAGTATATGTTTTATACTTCTAATATCACTTTCCATTCTTTTCAGTTTTTTCTTACTACCTTTGTTTAATAGGCTCATCTTGTTATCCTCTTTTCATAATCTGCTTCTTCTTCTACCCACCAGTGTGGTTTCTCTCTTCCTTTCCAACTTGCGAAGGTTGCTTTATCTTTGTGGTAGAACTTTCTGTAGGCGACAATAGCATCTGGTCCCTTAAGTTCATCTGGCATAGCCTGCGCAAATGCTGTAAGTCCACATCTAGGTAAGTCGATGTCTGGTAATTTAAGTATGACATCATGCACTGATTTATGCGATTTTCCATATCTAAATCCATATTCATCGTTGAGGGCGAGCGAGAGTGCGTATAAGTACTCATAATTGTCCAAGCTACTACGCACCCACACACTACAAGGGTGGTTATGCATAGTGGGTAAATAAGGGAACGGTCTAGGTTCCACTTTCTTGTGTTCTCGGACGACTGCCCATTCTTTTGATGTAAGTTTTCTCGGTATGTATCCAATGTATTTGTCTATCCAATGTGCTGTGCATAATAATTGAGCGGACTCAAGAATCATCTTCACAACGTGTTTATCTACGTGATATTCTGCACACTTATCTATGTCTTCGTCAAGTATAAAAATATTCATTGGGTATATTATAGTTGAATTCAACTTGTGAGTCAAGTTTTATTTTGAGGTTTGGTGGTTTTTATCTAAACCAACCAACTAGAGAATGTCTGACTCCTCTAGTTACAGGGGCAACCCTGTGTTTGTGTGAGGAGTCAAACATGGTAATTGAACCTTTTTCGTATGCTTCAGCGTTCAGAGTGTAGTCTTTAAACTCAAGATCACCTCCTTCATACTCTGATTTGTCGGATAGCTGAAGGGTAAGACTAAGTCTTCTTGGTCCTTCAGGTGGCGAGTCCAAGTGCCAGTCGTAAAAGTCACCTACTGAATAAGTAGCCAACTGTAACGGCTCTAGCACAAGGTCTTCATAACCCCAATACTGTATACCAAAGTGAGTACCTACAGTATACACAAATGTACTAAGCTCATGCCAATACTCATTATCTCGCAACCATCGGACTTGTGATTGTCGGAAAGCTTTATCAGATAATGCATTTCCTATATATCCTTCCATCGGGACAACAATATTAAGTGCCTCTAACGTTACGTCACACAGGCTGTCTGGTACGGCTTTATGTGACGAGTATATCACTTCTTATCTTGTCCTGCGGTTGGTGCTTTATGAGTACCTGCGTAGAGTCCAAACCACGCAGCGCCTGCCCCGACTAGTACTGATATTAAACCAGACTGTTCGAGACTTGGTTCTGGTAAATCCATAAACCAAAATGTTGCAAAATAAAGAAGAAACATATAGATACTTAAAAATGCTCTTGGGAAGATTCTCCATGAATCAACCATTTGAGCAAGAAATATAAGCTTTTGATAAGGGTTTACATTATGTATATCTTCTAGTTCTCTTATTCTGTCTTTAAGTTCGCTTTTTTCTTGTAACAGAGCCATGAATTTATTAAGGTCTATTTCGACCTCATTTCTATCCATATCTCCAGAAAATTGTCCAGGTGGCATTGACATTATATTTCTTCCTTATAAATGGTCCATGCTCCCCAAAGTATTGCGACCCATGCTAATATTTTAGCTAGTGGATTCATCAGTACTACTAGTAATCCTAAAGCTATTAGTACTGCCCCGTCCCATGAAGTTCGTTCGGATACTCGAGCTTTCACCCATTCTATCCAGCCTTTTATTAACTCCATTTTTTCTCCTTTCTAGTTCCAAAAGTAAGTAACTTTTGCAACTCCGTGATTTCTCTTTCTATCCGAGAAATCTCACTTGGATTTTTTGTAACTCCAAGTTGTTTTTTTAAGCCCGCTAAAGCTAATTCTGTATTATGTCGAGTAGGTGTCATCTAAAATCCTTAATCCATTTATGCTTAGCCGAATCTATATCTATAGCTTTAATATCTGTGCCATAAATTTTAATAGTTCTTTCTTTCCATTCCCCTTCTTCTAAGGCGTGCGGAAGCCAGTCTCTGACTGACTTCTCGCTAACGTCGGCTCTTAGATGTATTGTTATTTTATAATCCTGCTCTGCCATAAGTTTCCTTTACGCAACTCTTTTTACACCACGATATATTCCATCATGTGGTTGAGTTGGCTGTTTTGCACTAATGTACTTAACACCTCTATAAATGAACTCTTGCTCTACAAGTTCTGCTTTGTTGGTATTAACTTTATTAGCACCTCTATATGAGTTTGCCATAATCATCTCCTTTCTTTTTTGCGAAGATGTAAAATTTAAAAACCATCTTCTAGTTTAAATGAAGATGCGTTCCTTCGGCGTCCTGCCTACTTCCGTTCACTGCTACATTTAGAGTGAATGAACGATTTAATTTTGTTCTTGGGGTGATGTAATTGTTTTATAATATACTACTACATCTTTCATTTCTGTAATGTACCTTTTCAGTTCTTGCATATTGTATGCCATCACTTCATAGTCAGGTACTGACATAGCTAAGAATACCAATTCCCCTTCTTGGTCAACTATTCTTGCTTTAAAATCTTCGAAGTTATCAGGTGTAACTACAAACCACGCAGGCTGTTTTAAGTCTATCTCTCTAGGCATAACAGGCTGAACGAAAGTTCGTTCAAGTGGTTTTGATATTATTTCTACCTCTTTAGTTTTGGGTATTAGACTGCAGCTGGAGACCATCATCGAGATCGTCAACAACATTACTAAGTTCTTCGATTTCCTCGAATATATGTTTTGTTCCATTGTTTATTTTCCTTTCCATTTCTACTGGATCATTTAAAATTTTAGCAGTTAATTGGTAGTTACGAATAAAATCTGAATATCTATTCAACTCTCTTTGTGCTGCTTGACTCTTCATAGTCATTTCATTTAGTGCTGTGGTTTGCGTGGCAAAGTCATTTTGTAAACTTTCCATCGCTAGTTTTTGTTCCTCTACTGCACCTTCTAATGCAGCGTTGTTAGCTTTTAGTGTCGTATTTTCACTATATAACCAATAACTTCCGAGTCCTAATACGATTATTATTCCTATAAATACTTGATTCATATTTCTTCTATCCTATAATTTAACCCTTCGGCTCCTGTTATTTCTACTTTATCGCCTTCATGGGTTATAAATTTTAAATATTTTGGTTTTTTACTTAAAAATTTCTTTACTGTGTATTCTTGGTCATCTGCATCTCCCCAGACAGCATTATAACTTACTATTAATTTATATCTAGGAAATAGTTTTGATATAAACCATAACCAAAATTCTTGTGCTTTTTCTTTTATACTACTCATAATCTGAACTCATGTGTCCAACTTTCACTTGGGTTTTTCTTTTCTTCTTTCTTTTTATCCTTGTGAACTTGAGTCTGTTTGGCTTTTGTGCCTTTTCGGACTTTAAAAATCCTATCCCAATTTTTATCAAACTTTGCTTTGTTATAAGGTCTTATACTACTTCCTTTGCCCATAATTCTGCTTCCGCCTCTCTTCTCTTCGTTAATCCTGCTAATACTTTTCCGTTTGCTTTGTTCCACCTAATCATTTCTGCTGGTACTTCACTTTTATTTCCAGCATTTAATTTTTTCAGAAGTGTACTACTTTTTAAGTTTCCTACTCCTAAATTATATGTCCATGATGTTAATGCATCAAGTTCATTTTGTTTTAATTCTACTTTTACTGAGTTTAATACTTGGTGTTTAAACTCTTCCAGTTCTTCAAGTAAATCTCTCTCGGCCTGGGGTTCTGTTATCCTGTCCCCTTCTTTTACATTACGAGTTCTGCCATACCCTATAGTCCATACATTTGCTGGGCATAGGTATGCAGTATCTTCGAATCCTTCGAAGTGCTTTACTAATTCTACGCAATCCTGACTTACTTTCATTCTAAAATCCTACTGAAACTCCACAACCACAAGCTGTTTGCTCATTTGGATTGTGTATTTCAAATCCTGTCTCTACAAGAGACTCTTTCCAATCTATGATAGTTCCATGCAGATAAGGCATACTAAAACTATCAATCACTATTCTGTCCTCAATAACAAAGTCATCATTGTTGGGTTTTCCTTCGTGTATGTCCCATAAATACTGGTAACCATTACACCCACCACCCGAAAGTGAGAGGCGGAGGAAATCCTTCCCCAGCCTCTCTGTGATTCTATCCTTTGCTATTTCGGTTATTGTTATCATTCTAACTCAAGACCTAGTACTAAGTTGCCCAGTTGTAAAATCCTACCACTGACCATACTATGAATACGAAGGGTGTTAACATTAACACCGAACTCCCTAAACCCTTTAGTACTTTCAAAGGATCTTCTCCTCTAAATAGAAAATCCTCTAACATCACTGTCTATTCTCCTTATTGTGATTGTAAGGTATAAATACCTAAATTATTTCAATTTGTCTTGGTTTTTTCTCCTCTGGTATTTCGACATGAAGGTCTACCGTTAGAATGCCGTCAACAAAAGATGCTTGGTCAATTCTGACATCGTCAGATATGGTGAAGCTTCTTTTGAACGCTTTTCGTGTAATCCCCCTGTGTAAATATGACTCATCTGCCACATCTTTCAGACTCTTTTCTCCATGAATCGAGAGAATATTTTCTACTCGTTCTACGACTATATTCTCTTTCTTGTAACCCGCAAGCGCAACTTCTATTTGATAGTTGTCTCCGTTTTTTGTCACATTGAAACGTGGATACGAATTATCTTCGTATGTAGGCATTGAAGCGAACCTTTCGAAAAAACGATCTGCTCCAATCCATGACCTATTGAGGTCGTGTATTGTCGGTAATGTATGTACTACCATTTCTTTCTCCTATTAGTACCTTTCGGCTACTTCTGTGAGACCCTTTCGGCATCTCGGGTTATATTAAAAAATTCCCATAAACTGACTAAATCTAATCTTCATTGCAAAGTAGTGAGTTTACATCCAACCCTCCCCCAGCTGACGCTGGAACTTGAAGAACTCCATCTGTAATAGATGAAGTTTCATTACTACTATTATACTAAATTTTGTATCAAAAGTCAAGAAAAATTTTTTTACTCCTTATCTTCGAGTTCAATAATTCCTTCGTCTTCAAAGTATAAGATAGCATTGCGTATTCCTTCCTTTTTTCCAAGTTGAAATGATGTATAGGCACAACTAATCATTATGACCATCATCGTTACAAATTCTAATTCTTGCATAGTATTTTCTCCAATTTTATATATTATAAAGCATTTAACCTTCAAAGTCAACATTTATTTACGACTTACCTAAAAATAACTCTTGACTTTTATATTCACATATTATATAATATAGAAAAGTAGGAGATTTATAACAAATATGAGAGGCAAAACACCCGACTGGACAGAAAAAGAAGATAGACTTCTAAAAGAATACTATGGCTCAATGAAGCTAAAAGAACTCCTACACGTCTTTCCAGATAGAACCGAAAACGCAATCAGAGGTCGGGTAAAGAGACTGAGAAAGAAAGGGTGGAGTTTCGATTCCACGAGGAGATAAACATGAAAAATAATGTAATAGAATTCACTGGTGAGTATTACACTCGCCAAAAAAGAAGCATAGAGTTAAATGAAGAACTCTCTGTATCACTCATCGAAGAGTTGCAAAAACTCGGAGTCGACACAAATGACCCACAGTTTCAATTTGATATGGCATGGGTTGTAAAGTTTCTACAAGTCACACTCGATAACCATTTTGGTATCGCAAACGATTTGGGAAGACTCATGCGACAGATTACTGAAAATGACGCAAAGGCTTTCCGTTGACAAGTGTAATAGTAGATAGAAACTTTGAAAGAGCACTTCGACAATTCAAACGTAAAGTTGAACGGTCTGGCAAGCTACAAACTGTACGAGACAAGCAATACTTTGAAAAACCTTCTGCGAAACGCAATCGCAAAAAGGCAGCAGGACGTGCTCGTGCACTCAAGAAACAAAGACAAAATTCACTTGGACCCCCACCAAAATGGTAAGAATATTACTACTCCTATTATTTTCAACTCCAGTATTTGGAGCATACGAAGACTGGGATACTCTAGATAAGAACCTATGGAAGTCTTATCTTGTTCTGAATGTAATAGATACAGGTCAAACTTTTGACCTTATAAAAAAGCAAAGACAGGTAGACTGTTTTTCAATGTGCAATCTCATAGAAACAAATCCTCTACTTGGTAAAAATCCAAGTAGAAAAGAATTTCTTGGATTGAAAGTTGCAACAATAGGAATATCTTACTATCTACTCGATAAGTACCCCGACCAGAGGACTTTAGTATTAGGTATCATGAATGGTATATACATTGACACTGTATTGAATAATCATGAAATTGGGTTACGTGTTAACTTCTCTTTTTAACTCTCTACACTCCACAAATTCACGACACCAAGAAAGACTTGTGTCAATTCTAACTTACACTTTCAAGTCAAAAAATTTTTAGATAAGCAAAAATGCACTTTATTTTTGTTAGAAGAAAGCATCAGGAGTACGCTATACATCCACCTGGTCAAAAATATTGTTTGATTTGTGTCGAAAAATATGGTATAATTATACTAAATCTAGAGAGTGACACCG